>OLNU01000455.1_pt1 | contig 38752 bp, 57 predicted proteins | sample 1672241 | NCBI WGS metagenome assembly OLNU01 (sample SAMEA3136663, study PRJEB25190) | human gut metagenome | biome: human gut; feature: human-associated habitat; material: faeces | place: Austria | collected 2013 | reverse complement strand
AACTATTCCATTGCCGTCTGCGGCGGCGCTCCCGCCACCCTCCGCCGGGGCGTGGACTTCGGCATGATCCGAAAGAAGAATGGCGAGGCCATGAGCAAGACCCCCACCCTCTTTAAGTCCGGTGCGGAAAAGGTGGCCGTGGCATACGGTCTCTGCCAGCGCTACACCATCGAGAGCCGCATTGAGGATACGGAACACGGCTTCTTCTATTTCCTCGTCCGCTGCGACCTGGTGAAGATCGTCAACGGCACGGAATACGTCATCACCTCGGCTTACGGCTCCGGAAATACCCGGGAGGGGCGCACCGGCTCCCAGTCCCCCTATGATGGGGCCAACAGCGCCGTCAAAATGGCCCAGAAGCGGGCGCTGGTGTCTGCCGCCCTGTCCCTTGGCTGTATGTCGGACAGCTTCACGCAGGACATTGAGAGCGACACCGAGGACGGCGAGGTTTATTTCAAGAGCAAGGACCCGGAGGCCCCCATTACCGCCAATCAGATCAAGTTCTTCTATAAAGTCTGCTCTAACCACGGTCTCACCAAGGGCGAGGCCAAGGCACTTCTGAAGGACCACGGCTATGACAGCGCCAGCAAGGTCCTCAGCAAGGACTTTGACGCCCTGCTGGACGCGCTGGAACCGAAGGAGGATGCCTGATGTTTATCAGCGGATTGCCGGACTACAATCGGGAGGGCGTCCCGCAGAAAACCGGCCTGATCTGTGGCCGCTGCGCCAAGGACGCCCAGATCTTCACCTCCAAAAACGGCACCGTCATCGGCTCCGTCTCCGTTCCGGCCTACAGCAAGGCCGACGGGACCACCGTCTGGATGACTGTCAAGGGCTTCGGCTCCATGGGCCGGGTGGTCTCCAGTGCCTTTAAGGGCGATCCCATCATCGCCGTGGGCCGCGTAGAAGCCCGTGACTACGAGGGCAAGACTTATATCGACTTTATCGCGGAGTGGGCATCTGTCGGCGCTCAGCGCATCGACGCCCGCACCGCCGCCGCCCCGCCCATGAACAGCAGCGGAGGCTTTGAAGAAATTCAGGATGACGGGGAGCTTCCCTTTTAACAACGTTTCCGTGTGTGTCTAAAGAGTGATGACGGGCGGATGCAAGCAAGCCGCAGCACGATCACCGACGCCCGCGGCAGCCGCAGAGAAAAGAAGAACGTCCCCCCACACCCCCCTAAGAAGAAAAGATTATATATATTTATCTCTCTTAGCTGCTGCAGCAGCTAAAAGAAGCTATTAAGAAGCTATTAGGGACTTCTACGGAAGTCTTACAGGAGAAGAACATGGAGAAACAGGATACCCGGCGCTTGTTCAGCCTGATCGAAACAATCTACCCCAACGCGAAGCAGCAGTCCCGCACCGCCGCAGACTTAGAGGCATGGACACTGGTTTTGGCCCCATGGGACTACGAGGACGTGAAACAGGCGGTCATTGTCCGGGCACGGGAAAACCGGTTTTACCCGGATGTGTATGAGCTGGCGGCCCTCTTGCCAAAGCCGGAGAAGCCAAAGGCGAAGGAGACCCCCATGCCGGAGCCGTCCGACGCCTATCTGGAAAAATTCTACGCCAAGGCAGGCGAACAGCACGAGCGCTGGCACGAGGCCGGTATCCCTACCCCCTCCGAAGCGAAGAAGCAGGGGATGACCTATGCCGAATGGTGCGCTCTGGCAGATATGCGAGGTGTTTAATGGCTGCTTCGTTTACGCTGGAGAGCTGTTACCGCACCGCCCCGGACCAGCTCTGCTGGGACTGCGCAAAAGCCTGCGGCGGGTGTTCCTGGTCCGGTATTGATCCAGTGACCCACAAGCCCCGTTTTGAGCCAGTTCCGGGCTGGAAGGCAAAGCCCACCCGGACGGAGCGATCCACCGGGATGGGACGGAAGAAGCGGGTGCTGACATCTTATGCCATCCGGTCCTGCCCGGAGTTTGTGAAGGAGGAACGCCGTGGTTAGAATGGTCATTGACATCCATGAGGACGGTGACCTGCTGGCCTGCAAGGAAACCGTGGCCATGCTGCTGGAGCCTCTGGGCCGTGTCCGGGTGGTCAGCGTCATCATTGACGGAAAGGAAGAAAAGCGATGAAGGTTACATTCACAGTCCCCGGTATCCCGGTCGGCAAGGGTCGCCCACGGTTCATGAAAAACGGCCATACATACACCCCGCAGAAAACACGGGACTACGAGGACAAGGTGGTCCAGTGCTGGAAGTGCCAGAGTGGGAAAGGCTTTGCGGACGGCATACCGCTGACGGCCACCGTCACGGCGTTCTTCACGGTGCCCAAGAGCGCGTCAAAGAAAAAGGCCGCTGCGATGGACGGTACGCCCCACATCAAGCGACCTGACGCTGACAACGTGGCGAAGGCCATTCTGGACGCGCTGAACACCCACGCCTACAACGATGACAGCGCCGTATCGTCTCTGACGGTGCGGAAGTACCAGACGACTGGTGCCTCCCGCGTGGAGGTCACCATTGAGGAGGAAAAATGATGGATGCTGTGAAGTTTGTAAAAACGCTTGGCAGAATGTGCAACGCTGAATGCATCAAATGTGAGTTTTGGAAAAGAAGAGGCAAGTGGGAATCCTGCAATTCCTGGCAAAAAAAACACCCGGAGGAGGCCGTTGCTATCGCGGAACAGTGGGCCGCGGAGCATCCCATCAAAACCCGCCAGAGCGTGTTCCTTGAGCAGTACCCGGAGACAAGGCTCATGCAAGATGGCATCATAAAGATATGCCCAAGTGCGGTCTCTGCCGCGTATAGGGAAAAAGATGGGAGTTGTGCCATCCTCCGTTCCGGCTCGTGCACTGAGTGCCGAAAGGCGTTCTGGCTTGCGGAGGTGGAGGACGAATGAAAGTGTTGATAGCCTGCGAGGAATCACAGGAAGTGTGCAAGGCGTTCTGGGCGGTTGCTGCGACGGATGAGGAGGACAATGGATGAAGGTGCTTGAGTTATTTGCCGGGACGCGCTCTATAGGGAAGGCGTTCGAGGCCCGGGGCCACAAGGTGTACTCCGTAGAGTGGGACAAACGATTTGACCGCATCGACCTATATGCTGACATCCTGCATCTGACTGCGGAGGATGTGCTGCGGGAGTTTGGGCGGCCTGATGTGATCTGGGCAAGCCCGGACTGCGCCACATTTTCTATTGCGGCCATCAGCCACCACAGGCGGAAAAACCCCGAGACAGGAAATTTGGACCCGGTGAGCGAGTATGCCAAGTTTTGCGATGCAGTGGACCAGCACGTGCTGCGGCTGATCTTAGCATTGAGCCCGACTTACTGGTTCATTGAAAATCCACGTGGAGGGATGCGCAAAATGACGTGGATGGAGGGGCTGCCCCGGTACACCGTCACATACTGTCAGTACGGGGACGCCCGGATGAAGCCCACGGACATCTGGACAAATCATCCGCTTCCCAGATTTAAACCGCCTTGTCATAACGGCGACCCGTGCCATATCTCTGCCCCGCGCGGGGCCAAAACGGGAACGCAAGGGCTGGCTGGCAGCGTGGAGCGGTCTGTCATCCCGGCTGCATTGTGCGACCATATCGTAGATATTTGTGAGGAGGCGGAGTGGAATGTCACAGTCTGTTAAAGTGCTTTTGCTTAACCCCGGCATCGCCAGAGCCATGGCGGAGCAATGGGGCGGAGACATAAGGGAGGAACCATGAGCGACTTAGAGCAGACCGCAATCGAGCGGCTGAAAGCGGCATCGGATATGAGTCTGCGGCTTTTTGAAAAACCGTTAGTGATCACCTACTCCGGCGGAAAGGACAGCGATGTGCTGTTGCATCTGGCGCAGGTCAGCGGCATCCCGTTTGAAGCCCTGCACTCCCTCACCACGGCGGATGCGCCGGAGACGGTGCGCCATGTGTACGATACGTTCCACCGGCTGGAGGAAAAGGGCATCAAGTGCGACGTGGACAAGCACGTCCAGCCGGACGGCTCCCGTATGACCATGTGGAACCTGATTCAAAAGAAGCTCATGCCGCCCACACGCCTGATGCGGTACTGTTGCGCCGTCCTTAAAGAGGGGGGAGGCAAGGATCGGTTTATCGCTACGGGTGTTCGCTGGGCGGAATCCACGGCCAGGAAACGCCGTGGCGGCTTAGAGGTATTAGCGTCTAAGCCACAAAGCAACTTGATCCTATCAAACGATAACGACGAGGATCGCCGATTATTTGAAACGTGTCAGATCAAGGGGAAACGAGTAGTAAACCCCATTGTGGACTGGCAAGCGGCAGATATTTGGGATTACGTCGGCGCCGAAAAAATCACCATGAACCCGCTGTACTGCGAGGGCTTCCACCGGGTCGGCTGCGTAGGTTGTCCCATGGCATCCAAAGCCAGAATCATGGAATTTGCCCGCTATCCGAAAATCAAGGCGGCGTATATCCGGGCCTTTGATCGGATGCTGGAAGAGCGGAGGAAACGAGGTCTGCCGTGCCAGTGGCGATCCGGCGTGGATGTATTTCATTGGTGGATGGAGGACGGCGTTTTGCCGGGACAGGAAGTGCTTGGGGGGTTCGAGGAATGACAAACTTTGAGTTTTACACGAAAAACGCAGACAGATTGGGTGAGCTGATTGAAAAAGCCGTGGATGATGCGCTGGAAGCAAAGGGCTGCTCACTTGATCTGAAATACCCGGAGAAACTATCCAATGCCGACGATACCCGCATGGTGACGTGGGAAAGCTGGCTGAATGAAGAAATGTAGGGAGGAACTATGAGAGATACAAACCTCGTAAATGCGCTGCGTGAGCACGCAGAATGGCAGAGAGGCAACGAGTGGGAGACGCCTATCACGTTAGGTGATGACCTTGTGGCTGCCGCTGACCGGCTGGCCAACCAAAACACCCACATCGCGGCACTCCAGCAGGAAATTGAAAATCTGCGGGGGCAGAATAGACAACTAATGATTGAACGCAACTATGTTATGTCGATAATTGAGGATGTCAGAAAAGACGGAAAGACGTGGATGTGCAAGTATTGCGCTCATTGCAAGGGCATTGTAAGCGGCATGGCGGACTGTGCTGCTAAGAAGCCGTGTGTTATGACATATGGTCAGTTTGAGCTAAAAAGACCGCAGCCGCCGAAGGAGGGAATGTGATGGGAAATGTTAATTGCCTGCGTTGTCGCTTTAGGCATGAGGACAACGGAAACTGTACTGCGGTCGGCGGGTTCTGCACGGCGGTTCCGGCTGCGCACTGCCCACTGCTGCGGGAATATTTGGACACGGGGCTGGAACCGGCGATGTGCGCCAATTACAAGACCTTTGAGGATGAGGCTATCAGCAAGGGTGTGCCATTCAAGCGCATTGTTGCGCTGATGGAGGCCGACAGGGCCGGTCGGCTGGTGGTGCTGCCGTGCAAGCCCGGAGATACGGTGTATGAGGTTACAAGTCGAAAAACCATAAGCGAATACCGAGTAAAAGCAATTCGCGTTGAATTGTTTTGTACAGCCATTGAATGGGATATCACAGCCGGGTTTGTTGATAAATCCATTTTCGGCGTACCGGTTGATGAAATCGGCAAGACCGTATTCCTGACCCGCGAGGAGGCGGAGAAAGCATTGGAGACGATGAAGAATGGATGTTGAAAAGAGAAGGGATGAACTGCTTGCGATTCTCGCGGAATTGGATGCCGAGATCCAAACCCTAAGTGATCGCATCGCAAAAGCGCGTGAGGATTTGGCGAACGTTTACACGGTGGATGATGCGAAACGATTTGACGAGAACTGTGACCTTGAGAAGGGCCTAAAGTACATTCGACTGGTTTAGGAGGGCTGACGATGGCTGAATACATTGAGCAAGAAGCGACAATTAAGCGCCTCGAAGAAGTTTATTGCGTAGGATGCAACAGCTATAACGGAGTAAGATGCCGCGCGTGTGGCACCGGTGACGCAATCGACATAATTGAGGATGCACCCGCTGCCGACGTGGCCCAGGTGGTGCGTGGGCGGTGGGAAAAAGAGCCATCATCTTTTTGGAGATGGACGCCGTCTGGTGCGGTAGCGGTTGCACGTACTACTTACAGATGCGGTCTCTGTGGACGGGGAACCGCCGTAAAATCTAACTATTGCCCCAACTGCGGGGCGATGATGGACGGAGGTGCTGGACATGAGGGTGGTTGATGCTGATAAACTGGTTGATATGCTATATGACAATGAGTTTGCTGTACTTTGCCCGTTGGATGAAGTAAGCGGAGTGGTTGACGCTTGCCCCACCGTGGATGCCGTGCCGGTGGTGCATGGGCGGTGGGTAACGCACTATCGAAGCGGAACGACTGTTGCCGAGGGGTATGTATCAACGTGCTGCGATATGTGGAACAACCGCAAGAGCGATTACTGCCCCAACTGCGGGGCCAAGATGGACGGAGGTGCTGGACATGAGGCTGGTTGATGTTGATGATTTGGGCGTGGGCCGGTGCAGCAAAGATGTTCTCCCTGCGGCGTATTGTGCTGGTTGGAACGGCTTACTTGGCTTGATTGAAAAAGCCCCCACCGTGGATGCCGTGGTCGTGACGCGGTGCAAAGACTGTAAGCATTTGTGCGTGTGGAATCGAAAAGATATATACGCATTTTGCTCCAAAACAAACATCGCGTTTTTGCCGTTTGAGCTGGACACAAGGACATTCTTTTGCAGTTACGGCGAGAGAAAGGACGGCGGGGACGGCTGACCGCCAGCCGCCCCACGCAGCAAAAGGAGGTAAGCTATGGAGGATCGGGACAAAAAACTGCTGAAAGCCTACGCGGCGCACAACATGAACGTGAGGGAGACCGGCAATGCTGTTTACCTGCACTACAACTCCATCCGCTACCGCTTTCGGCTCATTCAGCGGGAAACCGGGCTGGACCCCCGGAATTTTTACGATCTGGAAAAGCTGTTAGCCATGATAGATGCGCAGGGGTCCTGAACCCCTGCATCGGTAGATCAAAGGGGAGGGGCACTTCATAAAGGAGGCCCATTATGAAATACCGATACACCGTCCAGCAGCTCAAGAAAATGGAGCAGTGCCGCTATCTCACCGACCGGGAGCGGCGCGTGTTCAATCTGGTTTGCCGCCGCGGCTGGGCGATCGAGGATGCGGCAGCAGAGCTGTACTTGTCCAGATCCTCCGTTACCTCCTGTCTGCGTTCCATCCGTGATAAAGCGGGCATATCCCGCCCAAACAAAAAACATCCATAAGCCATGACAAGCGGTGTCCTGTGGTACGGTAACCATAGAACACCGCTTGTTTTTCGCGCGGAAACAGGAGGTGTATTTTTAGAGAAGGAGGAATCTCTCTATGGCTGAATTTGCAAGCAAGGGCGTCGCAGGCACTGCTCTCGGCACCGGCATTGCCGGTCTGTCTCTGGGCGTCCTGAACTCTCTGGGCGGTCTCGGCGGGATGCTGCTGGGCAATCGCGTCATCCCCTTTGCCGCTGGTATGGCGGCGGAGGCCGGATGCAGCGAGAACCACACGGTCAACCGCTACGAGCTGTCCATGGTGCAGGAGAACGCCAAGCTCCGCAGCGACATTGCCCTGCGGGATGCCAACACCTACCAGGACCAGAAGATGTTGGAGATGTACAAGTACATCGACGGCAAGCTGGGCGAGGTGCATGGTGCGCTGGCTTCTCAGGCGGTCAATAATCAGGCCACCAAGGACAGCTTCCAGCTGTTGCAGGAGCGTATGGACTGCTACAAGAACGAGCTGTGCGGGGCCATTTCCCGGGAGCGGGACGAGCGGAAGTGTGCTGACAACACCATTGTCACCTACACCAACGCCACCTTTTATCCCAAAATGGTTGCGGACATCACCACCGGCACCGGCACCACGCCCCAGTCCACCTATAACCCCCTCCCCGTCTCCACCTGCGACTGCAACTGCGGTCGCTAAGAGGCGCAGAGGGAAAAAGAGAGGGGCATAGCGCCCCTCTCTCCCGTCATTGGAGGAATCTATGGTAACATTGGATCAGATCAAGCAGGGCGCTGCCCGCTATGTGGATGAGGAATTTACCGGCAAGCTCACCGGCTGGCAGAAATGGGCCGTTGGTGCCGGGGCTGCTATGGCTCTTAGCAATCTGGACGCCAGCCTTTCCGCCCTCCGGGAGCATCCCGCCATGAAGGCCCTCGGCGTCTTTGACGAGGCGGGGAATGTAGACCTTGACAAGATCTACGCCTGCCTGAAAAACGAAGCCGCCAAAGGCCCCGTCACTACCAATATCCCCCTGATCGGGAACGTCACGCTGAATGAAACGGATGTGGACAAGCTCTACACCCTCATCAAGCAGAGTTAGGAGGATCGTATGTACGAGATCAAACACTTGGCCGAAGGGATCCGGGAAGAACTGGACGATGCCGAGAAGTACGCCCGTGAGGCCGTCAAGCACGCCGAGGACCCGGAGGACGCCAGCACCTACGCCGACCTCAGCCGTCAGGAGCTGGGCCACGCCAATCGGCTCCACGAAATGGCCGTTCGCCATATCGAAAAGGCGAAGGACGCCGGTCACCATCCCACGGAGGCCATGCAGGCCGTCTGGGACTGGGAGCACGAGCGGATGCTGGACCGCGCCGCCCATGTGAAAACGCTCCTGTCCATGATGTGAAAAAGCAGAAAGAGACACCCTCGCCAGACGGCGGGGGTGTTTTCTCATTTGTAGGGGTTCTTGGCGTTGGTGGTGCAGATAATGTCCCACAGATCCGCCCGGTGCTCCTGACCGGCAAGGGCCGCGCTGGCCTCCGCCTTGCTGACCCTGCCGTTTCCGTCCGCATCGGCCTTGTCTTTCAGGGAGAAATATTCCTTGGGGGAAAGACCGGAATCATGCGCCTGCTTCACTTTCTCGTAGGCTGCGCCGCTCATTTTGCCGCTGCCGTACTTCTGGTACAGGGCCAGAAATTCCCCGGTGGACACGCCGATGTCCCGCTTGGACGTTTTGGCGTTCTCAATCCACTTGTCGCTGGGTTCATACTTGGGGTCCACCTGCTGACGGGCCGTCTCTCTGGCGTACTTGTAGACGTTCTGGATGTAGTCAGACTTTTCGCTGTCGCTCATGGACTTGTATGCGGGCAGCTTCACTGCCGCCTCCACCAGTTCCTTCCGCGTCTGGCCCATGGCCTTGGCGTACCGGGTGTATTCCTCGCCGGTCATGGTCCGGGTCTCCCCCTTCACCGTATAGGACTTCTCCGCCGCCGCCGGATAAACAGCGCTTTCTCCGGTGGCCTTCGCCAGCCGCCGGATCTCCTGCGTGGCGGGGCTGTTGTCCTGCGCCTTCAGGAAGCCGGGGGAGAGGAAGGACTGGAACACCCGCTCCGGTGCGGAGCCGTTGGAGACCTCGTTGCCCCACATATCCACCATGGGTTGAAGCTGATTCCGTGCGCCGGGGACCTTTTTCGCCGCCCCCTGCAAGAAATAATTCACGTCAGAGGCTACCTGCCCGGAACCCTTTTCCACATAGCTTTTGCGTACCGTATCATCAAATACGGACGCAACCTTGCTGCCGATGGTGGGGATATACTGTCCGGCGTAGCTGCTGGCCGCCCGGTCGATCAGATAGCCAACCTTGTTGTCGGCGTAGCTCCAATAGGAGATCAAGTCATTCAGGGAGGACAGCATGGAGGTCTCCAGCACAACGTCCTGCATCCCCAGCAGAGAATCCACCAGCGCATCGAAGGTGCCGCCGCCCTTCCGAACGGATTCCATGATGGCAGCGCCCGCGAACAGGGGCATTGCCGCCGGAACCGCCCAGTCCAGCGTGTAGGACTTGTCCCCGATCTGAATGGCGTAGTCCTGCTTGCCCATGGATTTTTCAAAGGCTTCTTCCTTGTCATCGTCACCGGCCCGGACGTGCAGCAGCCCCTCCGCCGCCAGATAAGCGCCCAGAGCGAAAATGCCGGTTCCGGTGAGGCCGGATGCAAGGGAATCCACGGCGTCCGCCGCCGTGCATTTTCCGGACTTCACGTCAAACATGGCTTCTTTGATGCCCTTGGCAAGCCCCACAGGGCTGTAATCAAGGCCCGTGGTCAGGATATTGGCCGGGGTCTTGCGAAATGGGAGGAAGGCATCTGCCGCAAAGGAGGCGGCTTTCAGAACCGGGTTATCCCCTTCATAGCGCCCCATTTTCGACAGCGCCTCGGAAAGCGCCGTGGTGTTGCGGTAGGTGGCCCGCTGCGCTTCTTCAATGGCGTAGGCCCGTGCCGCTTCCACGTCTGCGGCTCTGGTGCCTGCGTGGGCCTCTGCCGCTGTCACGCCCTTGGCTTGCAGTGCTTGGGCGAAGCTGTCTACATAAGCCGCACGGTTGAAGATCACGTCCTCATAATCAAGGGCGCGGCTGTTCAGGTCTCCGATGCCCTGCACGGCACGGGAAAGAACGTCCTCCCCCTTGAACATTTTTCGCTTGCTCTGGATCTCACGCTCAATGCCTGCTGCCGTGGCGTCAGAATACTTCCCGCTGCCCATGGCGGCGCTCTGGTCCGTGTCGTACTGGCCCTTGGCAAAGGCTTTCAGATCCTTGTCAACATTTACGGCTTTCGTCCGCTGAGAGGGGTCCTTGATGACCGCCCGCTCGATTGCTGTTCCGATGCCGTCCTTGATCTTCCGCGCACCCATCTGAATGGCATTGCCCATGATGTTGCGGATGTGGGTGGTGGGGTTGGTCAGCATGGAGGTGTACCGCCAGAAATTGGCCTTTTCCATAAAGGTGCTGGGTATCTGGTCTGCAATGGACGTTGTGATGGCGTCCCACGCCGCCGCCCGCTCCGCGTCCGTCTCTGCCATCAGGTAGTTGGTGGCCAGCTCGTCAGAAAGGGTGAAACCCGTCACCTTGTCGATGTAGTCCACCCGTGCGCCTTCCACGTCTCCGCTGTCGGCGGTGTTCTGCCGGGGTGCCCGGTTCTGCCGTGCCGCCCGGTCATTCATTTTGTCTACCAGCCGCCGCAGCGTCAGCAGACGGCCCTCCGGCGTCAACCGGTTCATCAGGTTCATGGCCTGCACCATCTGTGCGCTGTCGTGAGCCGCGTCCGCAATGGCCGTTGCCAGCTCAAAGGCGGCCTTGTGGTCTCCTTCGGAAATGGCAAGGTTGTAGGCGCTGATAGCCTCGGCGGTGTCCGCCTTGGTGATCCGCTGTCCCAGCTCCGCCTTGGCAATGAAGCTGTTCGCTACCTCGCGCCAGCCGTCCCGCGCGATCTTGGCCTGCGCCTGCTGCACGGCGCTCCGGTCCGTCACCACGTCATAGTCGAACGCGCCGCCTGCAATGGCGTTTTCATACACGGTTGCCATCTCCGGGGAGGTGAGGGGGCTATTGAGAATGGTGGAGACCGTTTTCTCCACATTCCGCCCGGTGTCAGGGTTCACAACGGGGACCTCGGAGGGTGCCCGCCTCTGTTCTGCTTGGATGCGCTGGGCGCTGTTGGGGTTGACCGGGTAAAAGTCCTCACTCTTGGCCTGCATGGTATCAAAGGGCGTGTTCACCGCACCCGCCACGGCGTCACCCGGCGTGTCGAAAGCATCCACATCGTCCAAACCGCGGCCCCGCGCCTGCTCGCCCGCGCCCAAAATGCTCTGCTTGGCGGTGAGATACCCGCTGTTGGGTCCCACTTGTTCGCCGGTCATGGTGGTATAGCCGTGGGAGAGCATATCGTCCAGAATCAGCTCTACCCGCTTGGCCGCCGCCACATTTTCCTGCCCTTGATTGGTGATGATCCGCTGGGCTGCATCGATAATGGCGTCACGGGAAAGCCCGGTTTCATCCATGGCCTGTCGCAGGTGGGGCGAGGTCTGCGCCGCCTGTTGGACGGCATTGCCCTCCATGGTCCGCTCATAGCGGCGGCTCATGGGCTGCTGGAGGGAGAGGTCTGCATCCGCGATCAGGGCGTTGGCCGCTTCCTGATAATAGTGATGCAGCTCCGGGTGGTCGAACTGGAAGGCGTTTACGTCTCTGCTGCCCACCGTCTCCATGCGGCGCCGGTCGATGTGCTGCTCCGGGTCGATCTGGAACACCTTTCCAGTGGCGTCCATGCCCACAGTGCCCTCCTCGTTGGCCCGGAAAATGGCGTCCTGCTGGGCCTCCGTCATGGTATTCAGGTCCGCCCGCTTCTTCCCAAACAGAACCTCGGAGAGAATGTCCCGGCTTTCACCGTTCTTGACATTTTCCGCCCCCTGTGCTATGCTATCATTAGCATTGAGGGGACGCGTACCCTCAACAGGGCTTGACACCGCAGAGGATGCCGTAGGTTTCGGACCTACCAAGCTACCCTCTGCGGGGGTCAGGTCCATTTTTATAACCTGATGTGTCCGGTAATTATTGTTGAACGGGTAAACTTCCACGTCAAACTTTGCCACAAAAGATTCGCCGCCAATAGAAACGGGGGTTTCAAAATAATCGTAACGCACAACAGGTCGATCTTTCCCACTGTGCTGTGTATATTCTCCGCTCCCAACATAAGTTCCGTTCCGTACAACATCAGGCAAGTTAGATAGCAAAGATAGCTTCTCTGCCGTGAGGCTGCCATCGCTGATGACCTTGCCGAGAACCTTATTGCCAATGTCCACCGTATAGGGCTTCCCCTGAAAGACTGCACCCTCCACCGGAACGCCCTTTGCGGGTTTGAAGATGCTCTTGTAGACATTCTTCAGCGTACTCTTAAAACTCTGTCCCGGAAGGGAAGATTCCAGCCCCCGCGCCCCGGCAATGCTGTTCTGCGCTCGGGTCAGGGCTTCGCTACTCACCTGCACCGGCGCTGTGTTCTGCCGCTGGGTCTGGGCGGGCACTTCGCCCTTGTAAGGCTTCTTGATGGTAGTTGCCTGACCCACCCGAATATTCTCCGCCGTCTCCACACCGGAGGCGGCGTTTTGCGCGCCCTCTGCGCTCACCTGCTCCACGGGGGCATAACTACCCTCCCGAACGTCTGTTTGCGCTCCTGCGGCTTCCTGCGGGGGCGTGGGGGCATTGGAGCGCCCACGCACAACATCCAACGCTCCGCCGATGCCGCCCATGGCCGCACCCACCGCCGCGTCATACAGCGCCTCGCCCCAATCAAACTTGGCGGAGGGGTCATACGTAGCCCGCTGCAAAATGGGTTGGACAACATCTTCCAGAAATTCTTCGCCGCCCTCGGAGATCATGGAGAGGGCCAATTTACCCGCTGGCCGCTTGGCTAAACTGCTCATAATCTGAGCGGCTGTACTCTCTCCAAATTTTGCGATCAATTTGCCAGCCGCCTTATCGGCAAGACCCGCGCCGAACGCCTTCTTGAAGGGGCCTGCCACGTTGCTGATCTTCTCCGTGGCAAGGCTCAGAGCGCCGCTCCCCAGTCCGTAAGCAAGCTGCTGGTCATAGCTGGCCCCGGACTGTCTGGCCTGTTGGGCTCCGCTTCCGGCAGACCGGGCCGTCATCAGGGCAAGACCGGCACCGGGGATCACGGCGCTGGCTGCCACGTCCCCCGCTATCTGTACACCCTGAACGCCCAGATCCACGGCGAACTGCCCCACCGGCCCCAGACCTTCCTTGGCCTGTGCCACGTCCGCAGCGGAACTTTGAGACAGTCGGTCGGCCTTCTGGTACGCCTTGTCCGCCACGGCCTTGTCGGACTGCTCCACCGCCTTGATGTAGCCCTCGTGGGCTGCGATGCGGCGTTTGGCGCTGGCAAGGTAGCTCTGCACTTGCTTCACGTCCGCCGCCGTCATGGCCTTGCCGTTGGCCCACTTCACGTCCCGGAGCATCTTTTCATACCGCTTCACCGCGTCATGGTCGCTTTGCAGGAAAGCCCCGGCGTTCTGGTTGGCGATCCGGGTATTCAGCTTCCCGGCCCCCTCCGCCAGCACGCCGCCCAGATTTGCGTAGGCGGAGCCGGCGGACTTCGCTGCGCCGGAAAGGACCTTCCCCACACGCCCGTTATCAAGGGATGGAATGAGTGTCCCGCTTTGCTGCGTGTTTGCAAGCAAGCGGCTGTTGGTCCCTGTTTGCCTCCCTACATTGTCCATGGGCTGCGGGTAGCGGGTAGTGCTTTGGGGAAGTGTGACGCTCTGTGCGCCGGTCTGCTGTGTGGTCTTTGCGGCGGCCTTTGCCCCGATTTTCGAGGTGTCGCCAATGATCTTGAAGCCCCCAAGCGTCCGGCTGCTCTCATTGGAAGAAGGCGTGGTGCTTGTCTGCCCCGCGCTTCCTTTTTTGCTGCCTGCTCCGATTTTGGAGGTATCGCCAATTACCTTAAATCCGCTTAGTGTTTTTGCCATACTGGTGCACCTCTCAGTAAGAAATCCCGTACTGTGCCAGCAGGTTTTGGACCTCCTGCTTCTGGCTGGCGGAGAGCTTTCCATAGTTCTTGGTAAGCCAGTTGTATGCCCGGTCCACATTGCCGTTACTCAAATCCGTGTTCAGGCTGGTGGCCGACGCTATGAAAGCGCCCTGCGTCATACTGCCGGTGCTGCTTCCGCTGCTCCCCTGATACTTCGCCCACGCCTGATCAGCCGTCAGGCCGCCTGCGGCCTTCTTGGAGTTCTTGCCCCACTTGCCGTCCTGAGACACGCCGTAGTATCTCTGGAGCTGCTTCACCTGCTCGTTGGTGAGCTTGCCATTGGAATAGCTGCCCTTCTTGGCCCCGGAGGTGGCGCCGCTGGAGGACCCGCCGGAGGTCAGCTTGCCGGTGCCGTACAGAGAATCGTAGGCCCCCTGCCCGTAATAGTAATCGAAGGCGGAGATCACGTCATCTGTCACGATGCCGTTTTTCAGCGCGGACTGTACCTGACTGGCGGTCAGATTGGGTTTTACCACGGCACTGCCGCCGGAGGAACCGGAGCCGGAACCGCCGGTCTGCGCGCCGTACTTGGCATACAGGTTCTGCTGACGGACGTATTCCTCATACAGGGCATTTGCCAGCTCCGCGTCTCCCGTGGCCTCTGCCTTGGCAATGGCGTTTCGGTACTCCGTGTCAAGCTGGCTCCGCTGGAGGTCGATGGCCGCCGTCTTTTCCGCCTGCTCCCGGTCGATCTGGGAGAGGTTCTGCTGGAGCACAACGTCCTGTGCCAGCGCAGCCTGTCCGGTGGTGCCGGTGTTCAGGCCGTTTGCCACCGCCATCTCCTGAAACGCGCCACGGCTCAGGGCGTTCTGGTTGGCCGCGCTGTTCCGGGCAATGTCATACACCGGCGCGATCTGTGCGCGGCTGGCATCCAGCGTGGCGGTGTTCTGCTCGTAAGCGGATTTCAGCGCCGCCAGCTCTGCCGCCACCTTCTTGGCGTACAGCTCTTTTAAGTAGTCGCTGCCGTCCCCAATGTCAAAACTCACGCCGGTCTGCGCGGCGCCGGAGTTCTGCGTCGGCACGCTCCCTGCATTGATGTCCGTGACCCGCTGCTGTCTGTACGCCGGTGTGCCATAGCCGGAGGTTCCGGCCTGTACGCCGCCATTTGCCGCCAGATAGTCCCCGAAGGACTGCACCTTTCCGTTGGCTTGTGCGGAGGGGGAGGTGTCCGTCCCCATGAGATACCGGTAATAGTCAAGCTCTGCACTCTCTGGGCCGGTGGAAAGCCCCAGCCGCCGCCGCAGATCGTTCGCGGCAGACAGCGCGCCGCTGTCCGTCACATAGCCGTTCTTGTCGATGGTGTAGCCGTACCCGGCACGGATGGCGTTTGCGGCGGCGTTGGCCTGATCGCCGGTGATCTCGCCCCGCTGTAGCCGGTTGCGGATGTCCGTGATCTTGGAGCGGTCCAGTGCGGACATCATTTCGTTGTCCGTCCACGCACCGCTCTTTCCATAGCTGCCGTTCCCGGCGTTGATGTCCTGATGGGGGGTGTAATCCGACACGCCCTTCACAGCCTTGTAGGCGTAGCCGTCATCGTCATAGAACACGGTGTAGCCGTTGGAGATCTGTGCGCGGCCCGCCAGATCCTGACGGCGGCTCATGTCCGCGCCCACCTGATAGGTCACGCCGCCCTGCTTGTAGTTCTTCACTTCGGAGTTGCTGGAGGGCATCCCATAGATGCCGCCGCCATTGTCATTGCGGGTATAAGAAACCCCGCCGAAGGTCCCCTGAGAGCTGCCGCCGGAACTGCCGCTGTTCCCCCGGTTGCTGGACCCGCCGTAGGTCTGAGAATACGTCTTGTCGGAGCCGATCATGTTGGGCTCCCTGCCGCCGTACTTATCGTCGATCTTATTCTGCCGCTCCTGGGTCAGCCGGTCCCGCTCGGAGGCAGACAGGTCCGTCCGCTGAAGCTCCTTGGAGTAGTCTTTGTTTTTATCGTAGTAGCCTGCCATACATGGCCCTCCTTATCCGTTCCAGTCAGATTTGACCTCTCTCACATCAATGTGGGTAAAGCCCTTCTGACTGTATACGCCAACGCCGCCCCAGTCCGGCATGAGTTCTCTTGCGTACGCCGCCACCGCCGCCGGGGTCTGCCCTTTCACGGTGATGTCCGCCGCCGTGCCGTAGCAATGCTGGCTGTCCGTCACACCGCCGACCTTGGCGTTGTATTGGGGTGTCCGGTAGCCGCTGTTGATGGTCACAGCCGTGCCGAAGTGACTGCGGATGCTCTGCAAAACCATCACCAGCCGGGGCGCTACCAGCACGGCATCGGAGCCGTCGTGGCAGGCAAATTCTTTCACTTTAAAATGGGTGGACAGCTTCTTGTTGCCGTCCTTCGCCTTGGAATAGGCGTTGATCTCTACCATGGGTTTCTCTCCTTCCGGCTCAAATGCGTCCCCGCTTTTCTTTTTCCATACAAGAAAGAACGGGATCACCCGCCCGTCCCCGGTAAAGCCCTTGCCCGTCGGATCCATGAAGCAGGTGCTCCCGCCGCCGTCCATCATAATGGCGTTGTCCCAGCCGGACGCGGCCAGCAGATCCCGGAGCTGTTCCGGTGTCCGCCGGTCGCGGCTCACATAGTAGGCGAACCGCCCGTTCTTGGTGCCGATGGCCGTCCGTGGCGCACGGTAACGCATATCCGCTCCGCAGGTGACAGGGTATATTTTCTTCCCATCGATAATAAGGTGAACGCACTCCATGTAATTCCGGTCCTTGTTGGGCACGGTTTTCACGCCGAAGTCTGCCGGGGTGTCCCAGCTGATGGCCCATGCCCGGTAATTGGGGGCCTTGTAAACCTTACCGTCTGCCTTTAAATGACAGGCGGGCTGCTGGTTCCGCAGGAAGATGGAGCCATTGCAGATAGCGTCCCCGCCCGCCTCCGCCAGCATCTTCTTCAGGTTGGCCGTGGTGGAGCGGAGACGCCGCCGATTGAAATAGATTTCCAAAAATTGGAGGTCGGAGAGCGGGACTGTGCCCGCTCTCGTCATCATGTCCCGGCCTCCTGCTTGCCCTCGTCGCTGGCCTGCCGGATGGCGTCCAGCATATTCTTCACAAAGGCCGGGTAGGGAACGCCCATAATGGCCGTGTTCTCTAAAATACTCAATCCCTCATTGGCGATGAAGAACATACAAACCGCGTCTCTCACAAAGTCGCTGGATGTAGCTTGGTCTAACAGCGCCCCCATCCAGACAAGCGCCAGTTCTACGCACTTCTTCGCAAGACCCTTGAAGCCTGCATCGGAACTCAGTGCCCCGGTGCTGCTCTTCCCGGACTTGTGCCAGATCGCTGCCACCAGCCAGCCGGTGGCGTAATCCAGCATCATAAAGCAGATCAGCACTTTCAGCGCCATATCCAAGCCGCCCAAAGCCTGTGCGATGACAGAGCCGGTTGTTGCCAGCGCCGCCAGAATCAGATTTTTAATATGTACTGCGTTCATAGCTTTTGCCCTCCCTGCACAGTGCTTCAGTGGTTCACCCGCACGGCCTTTACCGGGTTTCCGTTGGCGTTGTAGGTCACCTCATAGCGGCCCTCGGCAACGGTCACGGTCATGGTCTGGCCCGCCAGCTCCGGCTTGTACCGCATGATGTCACGGAGATGCTTCACGTCCTCCGGCTCGGTCTCTGCGGGGATGAAGCCCTCAGCCATTTCTTTCTCAGACCAACCGGCGATACCACCGTCGGGGGTTAAATGGAAGTTGGCACCGGCCTCCTTCAGCTTGGTGTTGATAACCTCGATGCTCTCGCCGTTCTTCTTGCCCTCGTTGATGATCTCGGCAAACTTCTTTTCCATAGTGTTTCTCCTTTCAATTTTTACGGCTTACTCAGCCGGTTTCATTTGTATCTGTGGGATCTGCCGGAGGATTAAACCTCCGGCTTTCCTCCGTTACTTCACGCCCATCAGCAGCTTGGTTTTCCCGTCAAATAGCGCATTGCCAGGGAGAACCAAAGCGGGGCGAACGCCGCCCAAGTTGAATGCGCTGCTGCCGTTGTAGCTGCCATTGGAGCTGACGCCACACACGAGGTTGGTGTAGTTGGTGTCCGGGGAGCGGAGCCACCAGTCGGCGGCCGAGCTGTTCAGGTTCGCAATACGCTTGTTGTTGGCGGACGTGCCGGTCCCAGACTCAAAGTAGGACAGCTTCGCGCCATCCACCGGGAAGTAGCTGTAGTCGCTGGTCGTCCAGCCTACTTCGTAGCCAGACAGCAGGAAAATCTTGCAGAGCAGGCCGTTAGCACCGCTCTGATCCGAGCCGCCGGAACCACCGTTCTTGCGATACGGGAGCTTTACCTGCTTGATTGCGTCCCTGATGTTGCTCTCAAACAGGTTGAGGAACGTTCCATTCAGATAGCTGTGGATGGTACTGTTCTCCAGATTGTTCACATTCGAACTGTTCCATTGTCTGTTCTCGTAGATGTCTTTCATCAACAGCCACGTTCCGTCACAGCTTGCGTCATACAGACTGCTGTTTTCCGGGATGCCCTGATTGACCACCAGATATTCCACCGCCGTGCCGCCCTCCATCAGCTTCACGGCGGAACCCACCGCAAGGCTGGAAGCCAGCACCCCCGTCACCGGTGCCGTATGCACCTCGCCCTTCCGCATTATCAAGCAATGTCCCATTAGGCCACCCCCTTAGAAGCAGAAGCCGAAGGCCACGCCATCCGCAATGCTCGCGACGTAGTAGTCGGCGCTGCCGCCGCTGCCGACAATGCAGAAATACGCGGAGTTGCTGCCCTTCGGAGAGCGCCCCCACCAGTAGTACGCGCTGCCGTTGAGCTTCTTCACCTTGCTGTTGCCCGCCTTGTAGTAGTCGTACTGCGTACCCTCGCCGCTCTTGGAATAGTGGACGCTGCCGAAAATCTCGATCTCGCTCAGCAGAAACAGCTTGTCCGCCGTGGTGTTGATGGTGGCACTCTGACTGCCCGCCGAGGTCAGCTTATTCACCTCGCGGATGCCGTTCTGTACCTCCGTCGGCATCTGGCTCAGGATGGCAGGCAGGTGTGTGCTTCGCATGGCGCAGCTCGTCCAGCCGCCGCTGTTGGTGTTGGAGCTGTTCATGTTCTTGGTCTCGCCGTAGCAGTCATGCAGCTGGAAGGTCAGCGGAGCCTTACCGGAACCGTCCGCATAATCGTCATGGTTTTTGCCGATAATGTCGATAGCATAATTCACACCATTGATGGTCATGGTTTTCTGGTTTTCAACCGCCCAAGTATCCGGCACTTGGTTTTTATGGCAGGCATCAATGATCTGCGCCCACGTATTATCCGAAAAATTCGCTTTGTACGAAACCGGCACCGTCATACCCTTGCTCGCCCCGCTCAAAATCACACGTCCCATCAGCTCACCTCCGCAACAATGGGGATCGCAACCGTGTTGGCATCCCCGAAGATGGTAAACTTGATGCCGCCGTCATAGGTCTCGGCGTAGCCGTTGGTGATGCAGTTGAGGTACTGGTTCTCCGCCTCCACAAAGGCCGCGTAATCGTCAGAAGTCCCCGCCCCCGTATAAGCGTGGTCCACCAGTGCCGTGTTCTGGGCCGTCACCCCGGCGATGGCAACGCTCTGCGTCTTAACGCCGGTGTTTTCATCCTCCGCCCACGTAGTCCCGATAGTGGCGGTGTAGGTCTTGACGGAGGAAATTTCCGGCAGCTGGCTTGCTGGCACCTTGCCGTCCGCGCCCAGCGATGCAGCGCCGATGGCCGCAGGGGTAATGGGATCCGCCCCATCCTTCCCGTGCTGGCTGGCGTGTGTGGCCGCCGCCTTGCCTTCCAGCGCCTTTCGGATATCCGAGTGGGCGACGTTGCTCTCATTATGCGCCGTTACATAGCCCTGCGCCTCCACCTTGGTAGCGAAGTCACCGCCCACAACTGCCTGTGCCTTCTCTGCCCAATACTTGGCGTTGTCCGTGTCCTCCCCGGGTCTGGTGCCGGTTCCGCCTACGGCCCAGCTTTGAGCGGTTTTGCTGGCAGTCTCTGCGCCTGCGGCGCTTCCAGCCGCCGCCGCCGCTGCCGCGCTGGCCTGAGACGCGGAGCCGGATGCCGCCGTTTCCGACTGGCTGGCGGAGATTGCCGCGCCGGTGGCCGTACCCGCCGCATCCTTGGCGCTCTGCTCACTGCCTGCGGCTTGGGACGCGCTGCCCGCCGCCGCGTTGGCATGTTCGGTTGCCCGGGCTACGATCCCGGCGGTTTCGTCGGCTCTGGCCGTCTCCGCCGCCGCTCTCGCGTTTTCGGCGGACACGCGGGAGGCTTCGGCCTCGGACCGGGCTTGCTCCGCCGCTGCCCGTGCTGTTTCCGCAGATACCCGGCCTTCCTCGGCGGTCACGCGCCCCTGCTCTGCCGCGACACGCGCCGCTTCCGCCTGCTTGCGGCTTTCTTCCGTGGCGTCATCCGTCAGCACTGCCGGGATCAGGGTCTCATTGATGTACTTTTTGATAATGTTGCCGGATTCGTCGAACTTGGCTTTTAGCTCCGCACTGGTCAGACCGCCTACGTCGTTCGGCTCGTCATCCAGCTTCTGAATGATATTCAGATCGCCGTCCAGCAGCTGGATCTCCAGATTGGAGTTAGCTACCACGTTCAGGTCCGCTGTCAATCGCTTCTCCATTTAAGCACCTACCTCCGTTTTTGGCACTTCGCCTGTCTCGTTGATTTTCCGCTGTAACTGGCCGTATCCGGCCCCGCCCCGAATGGGGACGTTTTCTTCCTGAGCAACAGGCTGTTCGCCCTCTGCTTCCGGCTGACCGCCGCCCATCATGGCAAGCTCCTGCTGCTGGAGGGTCTGGATCAGCGCCTCCTTGTCGGTGATCTGTCCGGCGGGCAGACGCTTCAGATACTCCACCGTGGAGATCTTACCCTGCATCAGAAGGTTGTCCAGCGTCTGCATGGCCGCGATCTCGCTCCAATAGGAAGCCGCGCCCGCGTCCAGTCCGATGGTAAAGGGGATCTCCTTCAGGATGGAGAAGTCAAAGGGGACCACCAATTTGCTGTTGTCATAGGGGTTGGAGATCTCCACATACCGTTCTCCGTAGTATTCGCCCATGAACTCCATGTAGATGCGGCCCAGATCCTCAATGCTCTGCAAAAGGTTCTGCTTCGTCAGCTCCATGGGGGTTGCCGCCGCCCGTTGCAAGGCGATGATGGCGGAGGTGTTGTCCGGGCGGGTATCGCCCAGCGCCACGTCCGATGCGCCGAGGAACTTCTGCGTGTAGCTGATGGCAATGTCGATAAACTGGCTGATCTGAGGGGAGATGCTGGCTGGGTCAATGATCTTCGCCACGCCCTCCACACTGCCGTTCACCGGGATAGCCCCGCCGATCTTGTTCGTCCACTTGGCTACCTTGGTGGAATCATATACCACCTTCGGATAGGCCAGCGTCATAAGGGAGATCATGGACATGGCGAACAGCTTGTTTACAAAGATCTGGTTCGGGAGCAGGCCGGTGATCATGGCCTGTCCGTGATAGCAGTCCTGCACATAGTCCCAGTTCATCCACGTCAGGGGATACAGCTTGATACCGAGGTCCAGATTGCCCCGGATCTCTGCCTGCCGGGTGCACTCGTAGGCATGGACAGTGCCTGTCTCGTCATCCTTCCACAGCCGGAGCAGCACCGTCACCTTGTTCCCGCTGCCGCTCATGGAATCCATATAGTTGTTTCCGCAGTCCTTGTTGTCCGGCTGGATCTCGTCCGGGTCTTTGCCGTACCGCTTGGCCCGCTTCCGGGCTTCACTCAGCAGCATCCGCCGCTCCAGAATGATGTAGGGCTGGCTCTGTACGTCCCGGTTATTGGGATTGCCGAACAGGACCTGCGTATTCATCAGGACCTCCGTGCGGATGGCCCCCTTGCTGGCCTGTCCGGTCTCCGCCGTATCGTCCCAATAGGTATACATACAGCCGTCACCGTCCACGGCGGCGTTTCTGGTAAACTCCCGGATGCGCCCGCCGATGCTGTTGTGCTCAAAGATGGACGCGAACTGATCGTTGAGAATATCCGCCACCAGCTCCAAGGTCTGCGTATTCCGCTCCCCGCTGGAGGACATGGCCCGCGCCCACAGTTTCAGATTATCCGTGGAGATATTCGCCACGGAGAACAGTACCACCCGCTTCAAGAAGTTAAATACGGGGGTTGGGAGTCCGTTGCTCTGCACACCCTCCCACTGCTTCCCGATGAAGAAATTTTCGTTGGTCTCCACGCAGTCATAGAGGTCAATGCCGCTGTTGAAGCTGATCCCCGCGCTGTATTCCTTACCGACCCGCTCCGGGGTCATCGTCTGTTTGCTCATGGGTTCACCCCTTTATTTCACATTCCCGGTATAGCGGAGCTGCACATCCGTCTCCAGAACCGTTGCGGTAGACGATGCCGATTTGCTCTTGAATACCAGCTTGTAGAAGGTGGCCTTCTTCACCTTCATCTTCACCCGCCGTACCTGCGGCTTTCGGTTGGTGCCGAAAGACCAGTGGGCGAAATCCGCATGGGCAAAGGTGGTCAGGCCGGAGGATACGGTTTTCTCCGGGTAGTCGCTGCGGCGGTTGGTCTCCACCGTCACATGCACACGGGCGTTGCTCTCCGGCTGGATTGCCACGAAAATAAGCGGGCTGTACTTTAGCACCCAGTCCCGGTCAAAATCCATGGAGCCGGTAGCTGCGTAGGCGTCAATGTCCTTGCCGTCATCGTTCCGGTACTGCCGGGAAAGATGCACCACGCCGCCGTCGGGCCGGAAGCCGTAGGTCTCCAGCCCAACCTCCACCATGGCCCGGAAGCTCAGTCCGGTATAGAGATACCATGCGTCCGCGCCGTAGTTCAGGATCAGCGCCTTGTCTCCGTACATCCACCAGTATTCCTGCGCCGATTTTCGGTTGAAGGTCCGGGTTTCTGCCATGTCAAAGCCTTGCAGCGTCACCTCTACCCGGTTGCTGATCCGTTCCGCGTTCCGCTCGTCAAAGGTGATATTGCCGCCGGTAGATACGCTCCGCCACCGATACACCGCCTGATCGTCCAGCGTCAGTGGGTTGTTCTCCAGAATGTCCACCTGTCCCGGAGCCTTGTTGCCGAACTGCCGGTTGACAGGGGTCACGTAGAACGCCGCCGTGGTAACATCCGTAGCCGTTACCAGTGTGGAATAGCTCATGGAGTAGGTGGCGTCCTGTTTGAATACCACCAGCCGTGCGTAATGGCGCACCATGCCGGTGATGGGCGTGTTGGCCTCGCCCACCTCTGCCTCGTACAGATCCGGGAAGTATTCCGCCGATGGCTTACCCGTGGTGGAATCAATCCCGGAGTAAATGGTCTTGTTAGTGCCGTCTCCGTAGAGAAACACGCGGCTGTCCGTCTGGCCGTTGTAAAGCTCGGAGAAGCGCATCCCAGTCACCTGCGCCCGTTCTCCGTTGCCGCTGCGGTAGACCAGCTCCAGTGTGTTGGTCCCGGCGGCTGGGGCGGGGGTAATGGTGAAGGTCCGTGCCTTCAGGTCAGAGGTGTAAGTCTGTGCCGTGTCTCCAATCTTCACGGAGATGATCTCATCCACTGTCTTTTCCGGGATGTGGAAAACCGTCTCCTTGCCGTCCGGGGAATATAGCACCTTTCGCTTGCCCGTCAGCCGGTTTACGTTTTCCAGCAGAAACCCGCCGCCCGCAGGCGTGGTGGCGTTCATCACTGTGGGGATATAGCCCTCCACCGCCGCAAAGCTGCTGTCCTCCTTGCCGTCCCAGCTCATGTACTCATGGCCGTTCAGCAGATAGACCTTGTTGGAAAAGCCAAAGAACGAGGTCTGGTCCTGTGTGCACTGGCCTACCACTTTGACGGTAAGCGCCGCCGGGTCCAGAGAGAAGATCAGCCCGCCGAAGGCGGCAAGGGTCCGCTGCTTGCTGTCTACCACGCCCTCCCACGCCCCGGAGAAAACAGGGCTCTCTGTGGGGGCCGTGTGGCCGCTCTCCGCGCACCATGCATCCCATGCCGTTTTCAGGTTCAGGACTGTCTTGGTGCCGGGGCGGAGCTGCAAGTGCTTCTCCCGCGTCACGCGGAAGTTCCGCATCTTGCTCATTTCGCCGTTCTTGATCTTGGTATCCCCGTCCGGGTTCTCGTTCAGGCCCAGAAACTGGCGAATCTTCAACACCTGAATATCGTTGCTGGATGTGATTTGAGCCATCGTCCGGGCCTCCTTTATCCGTATGATAGATAACCGGCGGTCATTTCCCCGCCCGTCATCACGTCATCGTAGTCCTCGCCCTCGTCGAAATCGTCCACGATCTTCTCCACGGTTTTCTGAGCGCCCAAAACGCGGGTCACGCAGAAATACCGGGCAGCGTCGCAGATATGGGTGATCTCGTGGGGCTCCGTGGCGCAGTCCGACGGGTTTTTCTCGTCATGCTGGATGGAGGGCAGATTGCGGATCAGGCCCACGCAGTTTTCCGTCACCAGTAGTCCGGGCCGGTCCGTGTCACTCTTCATGGGCTTCAGCAGCTCCTTGACGGCCATCCAGCCCTGAACGCGGTTATTGCTGGCTTTCAGCAGCCCTAATCCGTTCTGTGCAAAAATCTCTGCCATGCTCCGCCCGCTGTCCTTCTGCCGGTTCCACATATCCGGCGGGGCAATGGTGAACTCAATGTGTTCCTCCGGCGGCGTCAGGGCAATTGCCAGCTTTGCCGCCTCGCTGACGATCAGGCCGCTTTGCTGTACCTCCCGGTACACATAGGCCCGCCCCTCAAAGTCCACCGCCACCCAAAGGCAGGCGAACATATCAAGACCATAATCGAACGCCCGGTATTTCTTCCACTCCTGGGGCACCCGCACAAAGGGCGTGATCACATGGGTCTCCCGCCGGAACTCCGGGAAGAACGTGCCTGCCATGGCGTTCCAATCGCCGTAGCGCCACGCCCGCCGCACATCCTCCGGCAGTAGGTCCAGCATTTGCTTGTACTCCGGGGACGCCTCCAAAAGCTGGGGGTTATCGTCCACCGTGGCGGGGATAAAGGTGTAATCCTTGGCCTTTTCCCCCTCCCGGTATTCCCGATCCACGAACAGCCTCTTTACCCACAGGTGGCCGATGCCGCCGGGGTTGCAGGTCAGGTACATCCGCCGGGGAAACTTCGTCGCGCCGCGCAAACACGCGCCCAGCGTGCGGAACTGGGATTCTGAGAACTGGGTGGCCTCCTCCATGAAGATCCAGTCAAATTCAAGTCCCTGATATTCCTGATCGTCCCCCGCTCCGTAGTGGCCGAACTTGATAATGCTGCCGTTGCAGAAAAACATCATGCGCATACTGCCGTTGTAGCTGCCCACCTCCGGCGGGATCAGCTTCTGCATGGGCAGAATGATGTTCTGCTCCAATTCCGGGTACTCCCGGCGCACGATCAGGATCTTGATGCCGGAGTAGGTGAGCGCGCCGCCTGCCGCCTTCCGCAGCAGAACGTGTGTCTTGCCGCCGCCTCTGGCACCGCCGTAAGCCGTGTACCGGCTCCGGGACTGGCAGAACTGCTTCTGTTTGGGGTTCAGCGTCCCCAAATCCACTTGTACCGTTCCGCCTGCTGTCTGTTTATATCGAGGCATAATCGCTCCTTATATCTGGCGGACGGGCCGGGTTCATGCACCCGCTCCGTCCATATAGGCGGGAAGGGGCCGCAGCCCCCTCCCATGAGATCACTCGTAATCCTTGGTGCCCTCAATGCCCACGCAGCCGTCCTTGGTGGCCACAGCCCGCATGGTCTGACCGGCGGTCAGGGTCACAGCAGCGGTGTAGATCTGGGCGGTGTTGGAGTACCGGGGGTTGGTGCCGTCGGTGGTGTACTTGAACACCACACCGGACACGGCAGTGATGCTGACGGCATGGCCGGTAATAGACATCACGGGTGCGGCCAGAATGGCAGCGTTGCCGCACACGGCAACACCGTCGCCCTTGGCACCCAGCACGAAGCTGTCATAGTAGGTCACGCCCTGCACCACGGGTCCAGAATAGCCCTTCACCTTGGGCAAAATGTCGTACTGCGCCAGCTTCACGGGGTCCACGGTGCTTCCCTTCCACTTGATGAAGAAGTACACGCCGGCGGGCATATAGCGGTCGGGGATGTTCTTCACCCGGCAGCCGTCGTACTGGCCCACCACGCCTCTGGTCAGGGCCTCCTTGGCAAGGCTCTCGGTGCCCAGCCAGGCGGGATCCTGCTTCAGCAGCTTGTAATAGCTGGTGGCAATGTACAGGGTGCGGTTCTCCATGGGCACCAGGGCGTTGGTCATATCGGCGTTCAGGTCAATAATCAGGCCGCCGATGGTGCTCTTGGTGGGGGCGGTTGTCTCCTGACGCTGGATATTAGCGCCCATCACCCACTTCTTGATGCGGTGGCGGTCCATGTTGGGGGTGGTCCGCTGCTCCAGCTGACGCCGCAGGGCGCGGGAAGCGGACTTCTCAATGGCCTGATCCGTCTGATCCACCGCGTCGATGGTGAAGGAGAAGGCGGGCTTCTGCTCGCAGGTCATCTCCTGCTGAGTGTCGCCCAGGTCATAGGTGGTGCCGAATCGGTTGTCGCCGGTGTTGGTGTACTCGGTCTCCGGCACGGTGTCCACACTGCCAACGACAATGGTCTTGCTGTTGGGGCCGGTCCAGGTGTATGCCTTACCGGCATCGTCGTCGGTGATAGAAGGCTTAGAGAAAGCCTCCGCGATCTTGGTTGCGTATTTAACGGCGTAATTGATAGCCATGGTTCAAAACCTCTCTTTCGTCGGTCTCCCCGGCGATGCAAAGGCTTAGTCCCCCCAGCCCTCCAGAAACGGGTCCTTAGACTTCAGCCCATCACCGGCGCTTCTCATGCTGCCGGTGGAGCGCTCCGCGTTCCGCTGGTTCTGCTGTACAGAGGCGGTCTCCCGCTTGGCGTCTGCCGCGTCCTGCCGCGCCTGCTGCACGGCGTACCGGGCGTAGGCGGCTACCAGAGAAGATCCGTTCCGCACGTCTGCCCAGACTTGGGGGGGAATATTGTTGGGGTCCTTTGCTGCCTCGGGGAATGTCTGTTGAAATTCCTGAATGTCCGCCTGTCGGCGGCTTGCCGCCTCGGCCTCGGCCCGCTGGGCCTGCGCCATGGCGTCCTGCTGGGCCTGCCGCTCTGCTTCTGCGACGGCCACAACGGCCTCCCGGTCCTCAAGCTCCACGGAGCGCCGCGCGTCCGCTTCACTCAGGCCCTCGGCCTGCTTTGCCTGCGTCCGGAGCATGGAAATGTAGTCCTTGGTGTTCAACCCCTGCTGGTTCGCAAAGCGGTTGACCATCTCCATCACAGGCTTAAACTCGTCATACTGGCTGCGGATTCGGTCATAGTCCATGCCCTTCTGGGCCAGTGCCACCATTTCCGCTTCGTTGGCCTGCCGCACCTCGCCCATGTGCCGTAGCTCCCATGTCTGGGGCCGTGCGTCCACGGTCTCTGTCTCGGTCTGCTGCGTCTGGGCTGCCTGTTCCGCGTCTGCGGGAAGATCGGTGCCCTCTTCCGGCGTCTCCACGCTCTCACTTGGGTCCTCGGCAGGCGTTTCCTCGCCAGTCTCCACCGGCTCTGCGTCCACTTCCGGCTGGTCTGCCGCTGCTTCTGCTTCGCCGTCCCAGCCATCCAAAAAGGCGTCCGTAGTTTCGGGCTCCTGTTCGGGGATCTGGTTCGTGTTTTCGAACATATTTGCCTCTTTCCCCGGCCTGGTCTGGCCGGTTTTTTGTATTTCCAAAGCCTGGTCTGGCTTTGCTGACAAAACAAAAACGAGACCACAAGAAACGGCTTTCGCCGCTCTCATGGCCTCGTTGGGCTCTCGTTTTTATTCGGTTTTCAGAGGGAAGGGGACGTCTGTATCCAGCTCCCGCCCCTCAAAAATGGTGGGGTAGTGGCTCACCTTGCATCTTCGGCAGTAAATGGGCGTGTTGTAGATCACACTGCCCGGTTCGATATGCTGAAGCGCTTTCCCGCAGATAGGGCAGCGGTAGACCCACGTCCCATCTACCACCATGCTCCAAACTCCCCGTGTTCAATGCCTCCGTAGAGGTTTTCCACGTCGCCGATCACGCTGGGCAGGCTCTGGCGGCACAGTTCCAACTGTTCCAGAAACGTCTGCCACAGAAAGTTGGCTCTACTGGGGTCCTCTTCCAGCAGCAGCAGACCTGCCAGCCCGTAGGGCAGCGCCCCGGTGCAGATCCGCTCATCCAGCGCCACCTCGTCCGCCATCTCCGTCACCTTGGGGCAGATAGGCCGCTTGCCGCCCGCCGCCTCCAAAGCGTCCCGGTAGTTGTCGCTGTACGGAAATGCCCGGTCTAAAACGCTGTTCAGCAGAGAAACGGTCCGCAGCCGGTATTCCTTGGTGTCCGCCGTGTCCGTGGAGCCGGTGGATTCGTTCTGGGAATCCATCAGGTGGATGGCGATGTCGAAAATCTGCTGTACCGTAACCGCCATATCACACCTCCCGCCCCTTCAGGCTGGCTTTCATGGTGTTCAGGTCGTAGGTCATCAGGTTGTCAATGCCCTGTTCCACGCTTTTCTGCCGGTCCGTAGGTTCCTCAGCCTCCGGCTTCTCCGGTTCGGTGGGGGAGGGGGCTTTGATCTCTCGCAGCAGCCGCAAAATCAGCACTGCGCATACGGCAGCGCCTATACTGGCCGCGCCGCAGATCAGGGATAAAACCAAAATCAGGCCGTTCACCTTGCCGCCTCCTCACTTGTAGTCGCTTGCGTCCACGCCGTTCCCGAAGGTCACGTTCACGCTGAAGTCCTGTCGGGTCTCCTGCTTGTCCTGATAGCCGCCCAGACGCTTCTGCTTGTTCAGGAAAATGCCCCGCGTCACCATGCCCTTTTCCCGGTAGATGGGACTGGTGTCGATCTGCTCCTGAATGCGCTGATACGCAAGCCGCACATAGTAGCTGAACACGCAGCGGGGATCGTCGATCTCCTCATTTCCCGCTTCAAAGGCTTCCACCTGTGCCTCCACCTCCTCGTCCTCGCAACCGCCGTTGTAATCGTAGTACCGCTGCAAACGGCCCAGCGTCCACCTCATGGCGTTGGCAAGGCCCGCCTCGCTGTATGCCTGCTCCAACCGGTCCTGCACGTCAAAGTAATTCTCGGATTGCTCCAAAAACGCCTTGATCCTCTCAATCGTCTGCTTCTTGTGGGCCGCGGCGGCCTTCTTGTTCATATCGTCCATGTGTGCCTTGCTGTGGTTCGATGCTGTCTTGGCCATGCCCCGGCCCCCTCTCGCAAAAAATTCTGGCGGTTTCGGCAGGTATCGAACCTGCGACCCAGCGGTTAACAACCGCTCGCTCTTCCGACTGAGCTACGAAACCATGCTCCGGTGGGCTGGTCGGACCCACCGGGCAACAGGAAAGGAAAGTGAAAACTGGCGTCTGACATAGGAGGCAGGTGGAAACCTCTTCCGCCAACTTCATTCAAGCATATTTCATCAAGCGAATACAATAGGTTTCAGTTATTTTCGTAATGTTCTACATAAAATCCCCCGCCCCCTTTTTCCGCCACCCCCCCAGAGGGCACACCAACACTGCCCCAGACACCGCCACGCCGGTTCTCGGAAAGGGGAGAGGGGATGTGTGTATATAGCCCTATACCACGAGGAAGAGACACCCCCTCTTTTTCCGCTACCCCCTAACCCCCTACCATCCCGGCTCTACCTCTGGCCCCCTGACCCCCAGCCGGTGAAGCCCCGGCCCTGTCTCATGGCATCAGCCTCCCAGCCGGAGCCGTGACCGGAATAGCCCGAACCGGGAGAGAAACTGCACAGAAACAACACAGCAGCAGCCGAAGCCAAGCAGCCGCAACGAAAATATTTAACGACCCCTTAAATCTCACCGGAAAAGCGAATCGCCCCCGCCGAATTGCCCCATCATCCGCAACCATCATCGGCCAGCCATCCCCAGCCGCCGCCCAAACTCGCAATAGCTCCGAATACCTCGCAAATGCTCCGTTTTGCTTCGGTTCCCTTGTGTTTCCTCGCTCTCTCGCGTTTTTTATTCGCCGTGTCTCCCTCTTTCGTTACTCTCCCAGTAGAAGCAAGTATATATATCTATACCCAGAGAATATATATATCTCTTTGGGGGGTGTGCTAAGTATTAGACGCTTGCACTCTCACTCTCCTATTCTCTCCCCCTATAGTCCCCCTCCCCTTCCCCCTCTCTCCCTCTCTCGCTGCTGCCGCCCCGCCACAAAGAGAAAAGCGCCGGGGGTGTTATCCCTCGACGCTCTGTCGCTCGTTACAGCTTGTCCCGGATGGCCTCAATAATCCAAGCGTTGACGCTCTGGCCTGCCGCTGCTGCTGCCGCTCTGATCTGGGCCTTAGTTGGTGGCTCTGTCTTACTCGTCATTACCACGATGCGCTCTTGATTTTCTTTCTGCCATATATTCCGCCGATCTGGCTTTCTTTCCTCCATTATTTCACCGCCTTCCTCGTGCTACATTATACAAAATCGCCGCAAATCATGTCCATGACAAAATTGCACAAAAAGTCATGGCAATGATTGTTAATTTTGCCTGCTTGACAGCGTCATGGAAATGACGTATGATTAGGCCAACAAAAGCAACCACGACAACGCCACAGGCCGACAGGCCGGAAAGGACAACACCATGAAATACATGATTATCTATTGCAAGACTAACCCCGCCATCAGCTACCGCAGCACCATTGATGCAGCGCAGGCCCTCGCACAACAGCTCAAGCAACGCGGTTACACCGTCGAGATCTGGGAGCAGGATGCCGAAGGTTCTCGCCCCACCCGCTAACCCACCAACCGCAATCACGACAAAAATTTTTAGGAGGATCACAAAATGACTACTTATTTCGTTAACTGCAAGAACCTCGACGAGCTGAAGAAGGCTTACAAGGCCGCCGCCATGAAGAACCACCCCGACATGGGCGGAGACACCGCCACCATGCAGGCCATCAACGCCGAGTATTCCGCCCGGTTTGAAGTCCTGAAGCGCAGCCAGAACGAGCAGGCCGCCGAGGACACCACCGGACGGACCCACGCCACCACCGAGAGCGCCGGCGATTTCATTGCTATCATCGCGGCCCTGCTGAAGCTGGACGGCCTCGAAATTGAGTTGTGCGGCCGCTGGCTCTGGATCGGCGGCAACACCAAGGAGCACAAGGAAGCCCTGAAGGCTGCCGGGTGCCGCTGGTCCTCCACTAAGAAGCTATGGAGTTGGCACTTTGCCGAAGAGGGCCAGCGCTGGCACAAGGGCACAAAGACCATGGCAGAGATCCGCAGCAAGTACGGCAGCACCACCTTTGCCCGTTCCACCAATTCCGACGCGCTCCCGGCTTGACCGGGGCGCGCCACCACCAGAAAGGAGAATGAACCATGAAAATTTATTCTAACCGTTTGACCTGCGAGGAAGTCCGTAGCTTGTGCATCCGCAATCACTATTTTACGAGCGGATCATCTGCCCAGTATGAAAAATTGTTTTATCTGGTTGACGAGGGGGCCGACCTTGAAACATTGGCGAGGCTCATTTGGATGTGTTCCGATGATGTAGAGTATGCGGAAGTCCTTGGAGATTTGCGCCAGATCGCTGCATGGCCGGTTTGCATTGACCGTATGGCCGATGATCTCCGCCGCTGCGGATGGGGTGAAACAGAAATTGAAATTATTTCCGAAGCCGTCAGAACAAATCCAGCAGCCGGAACCGCGTACCGCATTATTTGACACCCCGCCCGCCCCGGAGGTAACGAGGGCAGAAAGGATCACAAAATGTCATGGCTCTACATCCCCGCTGAGACCGGTGAACGCATCGAAGCCATTTGCAACCAGCATTACAACCCCGGGCGCGGCGCGTGTGCCTGCCCGCTCTGGGCCGCCTGCAGCTACTCCAACGATCTTTCAAAGTCCAGCGCAGAGAATACCCGCATATTTGAACAGGGCATGGCCGCCGCTTTGGCCGCCATCGACAACGAAAACAGGAGGCTACCCAATGAGCTATCTTGAACTATTCCAGCGCTACGGCAACCCCAGCCGGGAAGCGGAAATACGGCTGACCGCCTATCTGCTTTGGCCCGACGTCCTGACCGCCGACCGCATCAAGGCCAACGATGACAGCGCCGCCCGGATGATTGCCCGGTGTAACGAGCTGATCGACCAGCTGACCGAGTACCGCGCAGCCCTGGCGGAGCGATACGCCGCCCTTGCCACTGCCGCCTACCGTGACCGGCTGGAGCTGACCCGCGACCCCGGTTACAGGGGCAAGCCGGTGATCTACTTTGTGCGGATCGTCCGCACCTACGAGGACGGCACCACGGAGCGCGTTTTGGACGAGAAATATTTCGGTACGGAGCGCCGGAAGGCCTTCGCCCGGTTCGCGGAACTCAAGCACCAGCGCCCCGGCATTGAGACCATGCAGGACACCGACAAGCGCAGCTGGGAGCGTTGACAAGTCACGCGGACCATGTTACCATCAACTTACAGACCGGCCACCGCCGGAGAAAGGACTGATCGCCATGGCAAACTACTATATCCGAGACGCGGCCCACGCCGCCGCAATCCTGGGCGAGTACCGCCGCTGCGGTAACTGCGGCAACTGCGGGCTAACCACCCCGGAGGGCTGGCGCTGCTCCCACATGGCGGAGCAGGCCGAAAAATACTTGAGAGATCACAGAGAGGAGGCCCGGAACAATGGCTAATCTGATGGACAGCTACAAGGCCCAATATGGCGCCGCCGCGAGTGGCTACCTGTACATGCTGGGTGGAAACACTGCCGACATCGTAGCGGAGGTGGAGCGCAAACATGCAGAGCCGGAGGCGGACACCCTTGCATTTCTGACCCCGCTGATGCCCACCACCCCGGAACAGGACGCACACAACGCCATCATGCGCGAGATCCAGCGCTTGTATTTTCTTCCGATCTCCCGCGCTTCTGCGCTGGCCGTGTGTAACGTGCTGGGCGAGTTGGGCGAGCTGATCCCCTTTCCCAGCCTGCCGGATTTCCGTTTCAACGCGTGGACGTTCAAGGATGCCTGGAATGATGCCCACCCAGATGAGGCACAGATCATCGTTAACGGTGCCGCCATGTTGAGCATATGACAGCCGAAAAAAAACAGCGGCCCGGAGCCATCCGAGCCGCTGTTTTTTTATGCCTTTTTGTCATGCTTCACAGTACTTTCACAGTATAGCCATAAATCCCTTGTCATTTCCAAAAAAAGTCTTACAAAAGTATTAAATTTTCACAATTTTCTCTAAATTCCACTCGTTGACACTTTGCACCATCAAAGCCTTTATTTTCAACGTCTTCGGCTTCTTTAGGCTTTGCCCGATAGTGTCACATGATGTTGCATAAATCATGCCACGACCTTCACAGTAACTTCACAGTTTTCTTCCATTTTCTTCCATAAAAATACACACGAAAGTGTTTTTACTTTACAGCTTCGAAATACGCCGTCAGCTTTTCGGCTGCCGTCTGCCTCCGGTCTTGCCTGAGATGGGTGTAAACCGCCTCCACCACCTCCGGCGTATCGCCCAGCAGTCCAGCCGCCTGTCGGGGGTCAAGCCCCGCCTCATAACAGATTGTCGCGAAGCTATGGCGGAAGCAGTGCGGCGTGATGGGGAACGTCTCCAACGTCTCGCCGTTTTCGCCCTGCTGGATCTGATTTAGACCAATGCCCCGGCAGTAGTGCCGCCACTCCCGCGTGATCTCGTGGGGCCGCATATAGCCCCCATCGTCACCGGGGAACAGCAGCCCGATCCGGTTTTTCGGCAATGCGTCCGCCAGAGGGGGCAGCAGGGGAATGTCCCGCAGACCGTTCTCCGACTTCAGGTGATTTTCGAGCACCGGCTTGCCGGTGGCGTAGCTGACCTTTTTGTTGACGTGGATCACACCGGCTTTGCGGTCGATGTCCTTGTACGTCAGTGCCAGCGCCTCACCCCGGCGGCATCCGGTGTATAACAGCAGATAGCCAAACAGCCACCAGCGGGCCGCCTTTGTCAGCCCTGCCGCTTTCACGGCCTCCTCCTGCTCTTCCGTCAGCGCCTCCCGCTTTTTGCAGGGCAGGCCCCGGCTCTTCTTGACCTCCGCCGCCGGACTGATCCGAATATCGCCCTTGATAACGGCATGGGCAAAGATCATCCGGCAGACGGCCAGCTCAATGCCGACGCTGTTGGCGCTTCGCCCTTGGGCCTCAAAACGCTTGATGTAGTTCCGCACGTCTACCGGCTCGATCTCCGATGCCCTGCCCGGAAACGCCTCTTTCAGCCGCTTCACGGCGTAGCTATATACCCGCCGGGTCGATTCGGAAACGTCGCTCTCGTGCTCCCTCTCCCATTCATCCGCGATCACCGGGAAATTCCGGCCCTTCTCCGCCTCCATCTGGTATTCCAAGATTTTACGGTCGATTTCTCTGTCAGTCTTGCCCCGAAAGGCTACCCGCTTGCCGTTGATGGTGCGGATCGCCTCGTGCAGGCCGTCCTTGCGGACACCGTATTTGCTTTTCTTTGCCATTTTTTCCTTTCCTCCTGTTGCATCGCCAGGGGGATCGTGCTATACTGTGATTGATCCTCCTTTGGCTTTGTCGTGATTGCGATTGGTGGTATCATCTGCCGTCTGAGTGTTCCAGCACTCAGGCGGCTTTTATTTTATGTATCGAATGACGCCCCAACTCCCGTGAGTAGCGTCCAGATAGAGCAGCAGCGTAAAAACCATGAAAAACACGATAATCCCAAACAATACCCGCTTCTCCCTCTGCTGCTGGCGGATCAGCCGCCGCAAATCGTCGATGTGTGCAGCGTAAATGCCCCGGTCATCGTCTTGCTCGCTGTTCCGCAGGACTTCCAGAATCTTTTCGGCTACATCGTCCGGTGGTTTCGCCGCGCCGGAAATATAGCGTGATACCATGCTTTCTGATACATTGCACTGCTCCCCGATTTCCCGCAGCGTCAGCGGGCTTTTCATGCGCATTGCGCGGGCTTTTTCCGAAAAGTTCACCGTTTTCCCCTCCTTGCAAGTTTTTTGCAAGGAAAATCCTCCCTTTGAATTGGACTTTCCTTCCAGATGGGTCTATTGTTCTCATAGGCCCACTCCCCTTTCCCCGGTCCCGCTTCGGCGGGCCGGGGTTTCAAAACGAAAGGAGCGACACAATGACAGATTTAGAATTTCTGGAAACCTTCCGCAACTTACCTTCCGAGAATCAAGCCGCCGTACTTATTGCGATGCAAGAGCTTTTATTATCTCAAACACCCGCTCCCGGTTCTCCGGCGTCAGCTGATGTAAAAGCTCAATGATCCGCTTATCATCTTCCGTCAGCCCGTCTCCATTCGTGGGGGCGGGCTGTTTTTCGCTCATGAGTTCTGAAAGCTGACAGCCGAACAGGTCTACCAGCGCGGCCAGATAGTTCGATCTGGGAATGTTCTTCCCGGCGCACCAATCTGATACCTGCGCTTTCGACACGCTCAATTTTAATACGAGATCGCTTTGCTTCAGGTTTTCCCGGACCATCAATTTATTTAGATTCCGCGCAAAAACTGCACAGATTTCTTCTTGCCCCATTGGTTTCACCCCCTTTTTTGTTAAATCCATTGTAAGTCATTTTAAATCGAATTGCAAGAACTTTTTTTCGTTTTAACCTAACTTTTTGCTTGACATCCCTTTTCGCCGGTGGTATTATAATGTTAGATTAAATCGAACGAAAGGAGTTCGCGCTATGAGCTTTCAAGTTACCCTCCGCGCCGCCCGCGTAAACCGTGGAATGAAGCAGGCAGACGCCGCAAGATCCATTGGGGTCAGCAGCCGCACGATTTATAATTGGGAGATCGGCAAGCGATTTCCCCCGGCGGACAAGCTGCTTTCCCTCTGCGATCTTTACGGCGTCCCCATGGACAATATTTTTATACCCAGAAAGTAAGATTTAATCGAACTATTTCCCGGAAAAATTATTCGCGGCCATTCCACGAATAATTCTCCCTGCGCTTTCCCAGAAGCGTCAATGCACTTAACTACGTCTGGTTTGACCTAATTTAAGACAAAGAATGGCCTTGCTTCTATCTTGACGCGCCATCCTTACGGTTGCAGCTCCGTTTTCCCACCTACCGGCCGCCACCTGGTTTGGTGGTGTTCTGGCGTGGGAGGCAAAAAGCCTGCCTTGGCAAACGCTTTAAGCGCCGCTTTGATAGGCCTCGCCCCCTTTCTAATGGGATGCACTTATTTTACCAAAACAGGAACGCCCGCGCAAGTCTTTTTACGATGGCATTGCAAGCCTAATTGCATAGGTGATAAACGCAAGCACCGCCAGCATAATCAGAAGGTTTCTGATCCGCTCTCCAATGGGCAAATCTTGCCCGGTTGGCATGGAGTTCCCCCAATTCCCGCCAGCCGCAACAAAAGACCCGAATGTTGAAAGTATTCCGGCGATAAATGTTGCTGCTGCCAAGGTCAACAGACCTTCAACCGGTAATTCTATGATCCAGTCAACCCCCAGGTCAATGCAGGTCAAAACCCATCCCAGCGGTACAAATTCCGTAAAATCTAAAATTCCGCTCAGTATCTTTTTCATTTCAATCCCTCCTGAGGTGTTATTTATGCAAAATTCTCAAAACGATCTCGGCAATGCCGGAAAAGTGCTCCGCAAGGACGCCAAGGATGAACGTTATAAGCGGTACAAGCACCTGTGCTATCGCAATCTTCTTCTGAAATCGGCGCTCACGTTCCTCTTCGGCTTTCTTCTCGGCCACTTCCTCGGCCTGCTGCTGTTTCCGTGAAGCATCCGCCAACGCTTTGGCGTATTCTTCAAATTCCCTCTGCACCGCATATCCCCCCCTTACCCCCAAACATACACCAATTCACACCAACTTGCAATCAGCAATCACGACAATACCCAAAAAGGAGGACCCTTATGGAACATCCCGCATATCGAGACAATCTGGAACAAATCCTCGCCTTTACCGGCGGGCGACAGCTTCTGAACCTATCTGACATTCGGAAATTCACCGGCATGAAAGATCTGCGCACCATTCAGCGTCATTTCCCTTTGCAGAAGGGCGGCTACATCTCCGCCGCCACCTTCGCCCGGCAACTCTGTGGAGGTAAAAAATGAGCAGCTACAACAGCATCACCCGCAGCCGTCAGGCCCCGGAAACACCCCACCGCCCGTCACTGGGCACACGGGGAACATGGCCGTTTCAAATTGAGGATGACCATCCCCGCCTGAAAACCGGCACCATCACTTACATCAACATCCCGCACCGCTGGTTTCTGGTCACCTTTGAGAACGGCCTGCGCCAGTGCTACCACTTTGAGGAGGTTTGACTATGGATACCACAACATTCGTTTTCGTTCTGATCGGCGCGGCCACCGCCGCCGCGTGGCCTTTCAAAATTGTAGACATGATTGAGAGGAGGCCCCGCCATGAAAAGAGATAGCCGCACGCGGGAGGAGCGCCGCCGGGACCGGGCCGACTTCTCCGCCCGGATCTCCTTCGGCTGCTTCCTCGGCTTTCTGCTCATGGTGCTGGCCCACATGCTGGGCGTGGTCTGATGCGCAGGCGCCACGGCCGGATGGCAGAATTACCGCCCTGCCCCCGGTGCCATATGTATGGCGGGAAACGGATGGTAGCCCCCGGCAAAGAGGATCTGTTTTTCGTCCTCTGCGATTCCTGCGGCTACCGCACGAAAAAATATACGGACATCGCCCACGCGGTCCGTGTCTGGAGGGAGACCCAACTATGACCAGAAAAACCTATCCCATTTGTGCCCACTGCGACCATCCGATGAACCCCGCCGCAGAGGATGACTGCGACCGGATGTTCCAGCTTCCGAACGGCGAGCTGTACTGCCCGCTTTGCTTTAAAGATTACCTGCTGAACGAACTCGATACCAATATGGACCTGTTTGCCGATGCGCTTGGCATCCCGGTCCTGTATACGGAGGGGCCCAATGCTGACATTTGACGAGGCCACCCACACCTACACCCTTGACGGCATCCAGCTTCCCAGCGTAACCGAAGTCACCCGCTTCTGCGCCTATGATTACAAGTCCGACCGTCCGTGGCTGGCGGAGGCTGCCGCCCGCCGGGGAACCGCTGTACACGAAGCCTGCGCCCTCATCGACTACGGCGAGGAACCGGAGGAGACCCCGGAGATTGCTGGATATTTGAAAGCATACCGCCGGTTTCTCAAGGACTGGAAACCGGAATGGAAACTGATTGAATGTCCCATAGCGGACTGGAATATGAAAATGGCCGGAACCATGGACCGCTTTGGCATCATCCATAATGCCCCCGCAATTCTGGACATTAAGACCGGCCAGCTCCATGACGCCGCCCTCTCCGCCCAACTCACCGCCTACAAGATGATTTTCTCGTGGGACCCGCGCTGCGGTTACGGGAAAATTCAATCGCTCTATGCCTTGAAACTCTCTAAGGATGGCACTTATGAGCTTCGCCATGTAGAACCAAATTCAAATTTGGTAAACGCCTGCCGCACCCTCCATAAAGCCACAGAAAGGAAGAACCGCACATGAACGAACTGACCCTTTACAACTACGATGCCGCCCCGCTGGCGG
>OLNU01000454.1_pt1 | contig 38919 bp, 36 predicted proteins | sample 1672241 | NCBI WGS metagenome assembly OLNU01 (sample SAMEA3136663, study PRJEB25190) | human gut metagenome | biome: human gut; feature: human-associated habitat; material: faeces | place: Austria | collected 2013 | reverse complement strand
ACCCATTTGATGCACTTGAGAAATACGGAGCTGATGCGATCCGCTGGTATTTCTATGTAAACAGTGCTCCGTGGCTGCCAAATCGTTTCCATGGAAAAGCAGTTGTGGAAGGTCAACGTAAATTCATGGGAACACTGTGGAACACCTATGCATTCTTCGTGTTGTATGCGAACATTGATAACTTTGACGCAACAAAATACACCTTAGAATACGATAAATTATCTGTCATGGATAAATGGCTGTTGTCTAAGCTGAATACACTGATCAAAGAAGTGGACGATAATCTTACCAATTATCGTATTCCTGAGACAGCAAGAGCGCTTCAGGATTTCGTAGATGATATGAGTAACTGGTATGTAAGAAGAAGCCGTGAGCGTTTCTGGGCAAAAGGCATGGAACAGGATAAGATCAATGCGTACATGACACTTTACACAGCCCTTGTAGAAGTATGTAAGGCAGCTGCGCCGATGATTCCATTTATGACAGAAGACATTTACCAGAACCTTGTAAGAAGCATTGATAAAGATGCAAAAGAAAGTATCCATCTGTGTGACTTCCCAGTTGCAGATGAAGCTCATATTGACAAAGAGCTGGAAGAGAATATGGATAAAGTTCTGAAAATGGTTGTGATGGGACGTGCGTGCAGAAATGCGGCAAACATCAAGAACCGTCAGCCAATCGGTCAGATGTATGTAAAAGCAGGTTTCGATCTTCCGGAATTTTATCAGGATATTGTAAAAGAAGAATTAAATGTAAAAAATGTTAAATTTACAGACGAAGTTCGTGAATTTACTTCTTATACATTTAAACCACAGTTAAAGACAGTGGGACCAAAATATGGTAAACTTCTTGGTGGAATTAAAGCAGCGTTATCTTCTCTTGATGGAAATGCAGCAATGGATGAGTTGAACAAGGCGGATGCTCTGAAGCTTGACGTAAATGGTCAGGAAGTGACTTTATTCCGTGAGGATCTTCTGATCGAGTCCGCACAGATGGAAGGATATGTGTCTGAAAATGACAATGGAATCACAGTTGTTCTTGATACAAACCTTTCCGAGGAACTGCTGGAAGAAGGTTTTGTACGTGAGATCATCAGTAAAGTCCAGACCATGCGTAAAGAAGCAGACTTTGAAGTGATGGATAACATTGCGATCACTTATGAGGGAAGTGAAAAGGCAGAGGCAGTATTTGCAACTCACGCACAGGAAATCGGTGCGGAGACACTGGCAGTATCTGTTGAAAAGAAAGCTCCGGCAGGATATGTAAAAGAGTGGAAGATCAACGGTGAAAATGTAGTGCTTGGTGTTGAAAAGCAATAATGCAAAAATTAGCTTAGATATTTAGGAAGGAATTAAATTTATGTATAACCCAAGATTTGAAAAGGCAAGATTTAAGAAAGATGTGCAGGACAATGTAAAAAGATTGTTCCGTAAAGAACTGGATGAGGCGAATCCACAGGAGCAGTTTCAGGCAGTGTCCTACGCAGTAAAGGAAGCGATCATTGACGATTGGATCGAGACGCAGAAGAAGATCGACAAAGAAGATCCGAAGATTGTGTATTATATGTCCATGGAGTTCTTGATGGGGCGTGCACTGGGTAATAACTTGATCAATATGACTGCTTATACAGAAGTAAAAGAAGCGTTGGATGAACTTGGAATTGATTTAAATGCCGTGGAAGACCAAGAGCCAGATCCGGCTCTTGGAAACGGTGGACTTGGAAGATTGGCAGCTTGTTTCCTTGATTCTCTGGCATCTCTTGGCTATGCAGCTTATGGTTGTGGTATCCGTTATCGTTACGGAATGTTCAAGCAGAAGATCAAAGACGGATATCAAGTGGAAAAACCGGATAACTGGTTGAAACACGGTAATCCATTTGAACTTAGAAGACCGGAATATGCGAAAGAAATTCGTTTCGGAGGAAATATTCGAGTAGAATATGATGACGCTACAGGAAAGACATTATTTAAACAGGAAAACTATGATTCTGTGTTGGCAGTACCATATGATTATCCGATTGTAGGATACGGAAATGGACAGGTGAATACACTTCGTATCTGGGATGCAGAGCCGATCGTAGATTTCCAGCTGGAATCTTTTGAGCGTGGAGACTATCACAAAGCTGTAGAGCAGCAAAATCTTGCAAAGACAATCGTAGAAGTATTGTATCCAAATGACAATCACTATGCAGGAAAAGAGCTTCGTCTCAAACAGCAGTATTTCTTCGTATCAGCAAGCCTTCAGCTGGCAGTAGATAAATATATGAAGGATCATGATGATATCCACAAATTGTATGAAAAAGCAACATTCCAGATGAACGACACACACCCGACGGTGGCAGTTGCAGAGCTTATGAGAATCCTTCTCGACGATTATCATTTGGAATGGAATGAGGCGTGGGATGTGACAACGAAAGCATGTGCTTACACGAATCATACGATCATGGCGGAGGCGCTTGAAAAATGGCCGATCGACCTGTTCTCAAGACTGCTTCCGAGAGTATATCAGATCATTCAGGAGATTGACAGAAGATTTATTATTCAGATCCGTGAGATGTATCCGGGAAATGAAGAAAAAGTGAAGAAGATGGCAATTCTTCGTGACGGTCAGGTGAAAATGGCACATCTTGCTATCGTTGCAGGATATTCTGTAAATGGTGTTGCAAGACTTCATACAGAGATTCTTAAGAAGAGAGAACTTCGTGATTTCTATGAGATGATGCCGGGGAAATTTAACAATAAGACAAATGGTATTACACAGAGACGTTTTCTTATGCATGGAAATCCGCTCCTGGCAGACTGGGTGACAGAAAAGCTCGGAACAAAAGACTGGATTACAGATCTGTCTCTTATGTCAGGACTGAAAAAATATGCAGATGATGAAGAAGCGCTGAAGGAATTCATGGAGATCAAATACAAGAATAAAGAGCGTCTTGCAAAATACATTCTGGAGCACAATGGAGTAGAGGTAGATCCGAGATCTATTTTCGATGTACAGGTAAAGAGACTGCACGAGTATAAACGTCAGCTCCTCAACATTTTACATGTCATGTACATTTACAATAAGATCAAAGAACATCCGGAGATGAGCTTCTATCCGAGAACTTATATCTTTGGAGCGAAAGCGTCCGCAGGATATGTTCGTGCGAAAGAGATCATTAAGCTTATCAACTCTGTTGCGGACGTGGTAAATAATGACCGCAGCATCAACGGAAAGCTGAAAGTTGTATTTATCGAAGACTATCGTGTATCTAATGCAGAGTGGATCTTTGCGGCAGCAGATGTCAGTGAACAGATTTCTACAGCTTCCAAAGAAGCATCCGGAACCGGTAATATGAAATTCATGTTAAACGGAGCGCCGACACTTGGAACGATGGACGGAGCGAACGTAGAGATCGTGGAGGAAGTAGGAAAAGAAAATGCATTTATCTTCGGATTAAGCTCAGACGAGGTAATGAACTACGAGAAAAATGGCGGTTACGACCCATATGAGATTTACAACAACGACCCGGATGTGCGCCGCGTCGTAGACCAGCTTGTGGATGGAACTTACGCAGACGGAGACAGAGAAAGATACCGCGACCTGTACAACGGCCTTCTTAAGAGCAATGGCTTTGACAAAGCGGATATGTACTTTATCTTAAAAGACTTCCGTTCTTATGCAAATGCACAGGAAGAAGTGGAAAAAGCTTATCGTGATAAAGACAGATGGGCAAAAATGGCGCTTCTTAACACAGCAAGCTGTGGAAAATTCTCATCCGACAGAACGATTCAGGAATATGTGGATGACATTTGGAAATTAGATAAGTTAGTATAATAGAATGTCCCTTCTCATACAGTAGTGTATGAGGAGGGATATTTTTTATGAAGAGACGATCTGCCGGAAGGAATCTAATGAGAGTAAGATATGGAAATACGTGGACAAAATTAAAGAAGGCGGGGGCATATCTGACGATTATGGTATTGCTGCCTTATATCATAACGGTATTTATTCATGGACCGGGCTTAGTATCTACATCCAATGTGGACCAGACATACATTAAGGTGAAGACAGAAAATGGTTCGCTGGAAATGCCGATTGAAGAATATTGTGTCGGAATATTGGCGAAAGAGATTCCTGCAAATTACGAGGAGGAAGTGTTGAAGGCGCAGGCGGTGCTTGTGCGGACCAATGTGTATAGGAAGATTCAGGAAGGTGGGAGCAAGGTAGAATTTTCGGATGATTTCTGGACACAAAAGGAAATGGAGAAGGAGTGGGGAGCGGCGAAATATTTTAAGTATCATCAGAAGCTGAAAGATGCGTGGGATGAAACGGAAGGAAAAGTTCTTACCTATGAAGAGAAACTCGCGCAAACGCCGTTTTGCCGATTGACGAATGGGAGCACACGAGACGGAAAAGAAGCGTTGGGGGAGGATTATCCGTATCTTACGATTACAGATTGCTCGGAAGATGTAGAGGCTCCGGAGCAGATCCAGACAGTTACGTTGGACAAATTAGATGCGGAAGTAACACAGTGTGATACGACCGGTTATGTGCAGAGCGTCCGGGTGGGGAAGGAAACGGTGAGCGGAGAGGAATTTCGGAATACATACGGGCTGGCATCCAGCTGCTTTACGCTTCAAAATTATAATGAAAAATTGAGGATCACGACAAGAGGCGTGGGGCATGGAATCGGTATGAGTCAGTATACGGCAAATCAAATGGCAAAGGACGGAAAAAAATGTGAGGAGATTTTAAATTATTTTTTTAAAGATACAGAATTAAAAGAAGTCACACAGATTGTGCCGAATTTCTAATATTTTATGTTTGCGAAAGTATAACTGCACTGCGATCTGGCAAAAATAAAGTCAGAGGTGGTGATAAAATGAATCAAAATCAAACGCAGAGTCCGAAGAGACCAAGACCAAAAAGAAAAAACAGAGGAGCATCTGTTGCAGCAGTACTTTGTTTTGTGGCAGCTATCGCAATTGTTGGAACATATACATTCAAAGATTATAAAGCCATGAAAAATGAACAGTTGCTGGCAAAACAGGAAAAAATGAAGGCAGAAAAAGAGCAGGAGCCTTTAGAAGAGACGACAACGGATCTGATCATTAATGATCTGCAAGAGAAAGTAGAAGAGACAAATCTGGAAAACGAAACACAAGAAGCAGATGATACTACAGAAAATGGACAGGCAGATACGGACTCCGGCCTACAATCACAGGCAGCAGCAGGCGAGACAAAAGCAGTAAGTTTTAATAGCGATAGTAAATTGCTCTGGCCGGTCAACGGAAATATCCTTATGAGCTATAGCATGGATAAAACAGTCTATTTTTCCACATTGGATCAATATAAGTATAATCCGGCGCTCGTAATTGCGGGAGCAGAAGGCGACCAAGTAATCTCAGCAGCTCCGGGAATTGTAAAGTCCATTGACCAGTCCGCAGAGACAGGGCTGACCGTAAATGTAGATATCGGAAGCGGTTACGAACTTTTCTACGGGCAGCTCAAAGAAGTACCGGTAAAAGTCGGAGATCATGTAGAGGCAAAAACAGTACTCGGTTACGTAAGCGAACCAACCAAATACTACAGCGTAGAAGGAAGCAACGTATACTTCGAAATGAGAAAAGACGGACAGCCGATAAATCCAATGGAATATCTGGTGGAATAATGAATTTGGGACGGAATTTGGGACGTAGCATTTTTGCAAAAAGCTACGTCCCAAATTACAAATTGCCCTGTCCTAGATTGTAAAATGCCCTGTTCCAAATTGCAGATTGTGATTTTATCATTCTTATTTTATAATGGTCGGTAGGAATGAAAATAGTTTAAGGAAAGAACGGGAAGATATGAATTATACATACATTTTAAAATGCAGTGACGGAAGTTTATATACTGGGTGGACGAACGATCTGGAGAGGCGAGTAAAGGTCCATAACGAAGGAAAAGGCGCAAAATACACAAAAAGTCGAAGACCGGTGGAGTTGGTTTATTATGAGGAGTTTTTGACAAAAGAAGAGGCAATGAAACGAGAATATGAAATAAAACATTTTACAAGAAGAAAAAAAGAAAAGTTAGTGGAAAAAGGACACCCTAAAGATTAAAAAAGGACACCCCTTAATGCAGTTTGGGACGTAGCATTTTGTAAAAATGCTACGTCCCAAACTTATATATAAGCATACATTACGATGTAATGACAGAGGCTGCCGCCCATTACGAATAAATGGAAGATTTCATGGCTTCCGAAGTATTTATGCCGGTTATTGAAAACCGGAAGTTTTAAGGCATAAATGACTCCACCCACAGTGTAGATAATTCCGCCGATCAGAAGCCAGCCGAAGCCAGCCGGTGACAATGCATGAAAGATTTGTGTAAATGCGAGTACACATGTCCAGCCCATGCCGATGTAAAGGATAGAGGATACCCATTTCGGACAGTAAACCCAAAATGCCTTAATTAAAATTCCGATTAGAGCGATACCCCATACAATACTAAGAAGAATAATACCAGTTTTTTTATTTAAAACTAAAAGGCAAATCGGTGTATAACTTCCGGCGATTAAAACGCTGATCATCATATGGTCTATTTTCTTCAATATTGTATTGACACGTTCACTGCGGTCAAATGTGTGATATGTGGTACTTGCCGCATATAAAAGAATCAAACTTAACGTATAGACGCTCATGGAAATAAGGTAGAGTGGATCGGCTTGCCTGCTTGCTTTTATAAGAAGTGGAACGGAAGCGCCGATTGCCATAACCATTCCGATAAAATGGGTAATAGCGCTTCCTGGATCTTTTACATATTTTATAACTAATGTTTTAAATGTACTTTGTTCTTTGGTTGTTGAAGAATTTTCAAATAAATGGTTAATTGAAGTTGTTGTGTGTATCGCCATATCTTTCATATAGATGCCTCCATTTCTAATTTTATATCTGACGATTTCGGTTGCTGCTTTGATAGTTTTAATTCGGTGAAAATAGCGAATGTTCACTATTTTTTAGTTAAAACAATATGCAAATAATGATATGTAGTATTAAAAACTACATTAAGCATATGCTTATATTATACCCTTTGTTTTGGAAATGCAAGCATTATAATAAATTTTTTATGATTTTTTTATTTTGTGTCTTGTTCCGGTCCATATTTTACAATAAAAAATGCCGGCCAGTGTACTTATTGCCGTAGCGAGAATTCCAGCGCCCGCGATTCCGGCCGGATCGATACTTCCGTATTGGCTTCGATAGGCAATCACATTTATGGGAATAAGCTGCAAAGACGAAATGTTTAGAATTAGGAATGTGCACATTTCATTACTGGCTGTTCCGCGTTTTCGTACGGGACCGGGCAGAAGTCCTTTCCTTCGATCATCCTCCAGTGATTTCAGTGATTCCATAGCCTTTAAACCTGCCGGAGTAGCTGCCCATCCAAGACCGAAAATGTTTGCAAGGATATTTGTAGTGATATGTTCCCGCGCCGGATGATTTAATGGAAGATCAGGAAATAGAAATTGAATAAAAGGGTGAAGCCTTTTGGAAATATTTTCAATCATGCCGGATCTTGTGGCAATTTCCATAAGACCGGTCCAAAAAGACATAACTCCCATCATAGTGATACAAAGAGTGACCGCCTCTTTGGAGGAGTCGAGAGCAGCGTCTGTGATATCCGGCATTCGTCCGGTGAAGGCGGCATAAAGAATTCCGATAAAAATCATTCCGGCCCAGAGATAGTTAAGCATGAGAAACTCCATAAATTTGTTTTAAATTATTGTATGGATAAATGTGAAGTATTATGAAAGAAAGTGGATGCATATACATTTGATGAGTGACGGGAATTAGAGTGGGATAAATTGCATGAAAATATTTCTTGATGTATCAAGGCTGATTGTTCCATTTATCATATTTGGAATTGTGACTTATGGGATAATTATGCGTGTAAGTGTTTATGATTCTTTTGTAAAAGGTGCCAGAAATGGATTTTTTACAGTGATTAAGATTATGCCTACGCTGATAGGACTTATGGTTGCAGTAGGAATTCTGCGCGCGTCAGGGTTTTTGGATTTTTTGTCTGGATTTCTGGGGAATTTTTCGGAAGTCATCGGTTTCCCCGGAGAGCTTGTACCACTTACGGTGGTAAAAATGTTTTCGTCTTCGGCTGCCACAGGACTTCTGCTGGATATTTTCAAAGAATATGGAACAGATTCTTATATTGGACTGATCGCGTCTATCAGTATGTCTTGTACAGAAACTATTTTCTATACAATGAGCGTTTACTATATGGCAGCCAAAGTGACAAAGACTAGATTTACGTTAGGTGGTGCATTGTTTGCGACATTTGCAGGTCTTATTGCCAGTGTAATTTTGGCAGGAATGATGTAGAAAGAAAAAAGTTTACGGGTTGCAGTTTTTACAAGGAGAATAGCCTTGTTGAATCAAGGCTTTAGTATTTCCTGAGAACTCCTGCTTGTTCTTCGGTTTGATATCTTGCACACTACTGCAATCAGGGCGGTGAAACTTTTTTGTGTTTTTATTCAAAACGTATAGATCTTCACTGGTTTTGGAAGGTTGCTCTGTCTGGGAAGACTTACTGTCACCGGTATGATAGTCAATTTCTATTCCGGGCTGGACATTGTAACAGTAAACGCAAAATGCAAGGTCATCATTTTCTACAGATTGCGCTTCCATGAGAACACCGTCGGCTACAAGATTTTCTTGGTTATAAATCGGAGTTACGCGATATAAAACATGATTGCCTGTTTCCTTTACATAATCCGCTACCATATTTTCAAAGGGGAGCATACCTGTAACATTTAAATACCGAGTACCGGTGATCAGATTTTTCTCATTTGCATTTTCAGCGGATAGCTGGTAACCGATCAAATGGCAGCGATTGTATAAATAGTTTCCGTCGATTCCCATATATTTTACAGTATGCCATCCGGAAGGCTTGATCATTCCGATTTTACCGCGTTTTTCGGTGGGCATGATTTCTTCGCAAATATTTGCATATGCAGTACCGCACCGGCCAAGGTCATCCAGTTCGCTATAGGTTTCAAAGGCGTCTGTTGTAAGTTCTTTCTCTGAAAAGAAGGGAACATTGTCGTGGATCGTGACATAAGGCTCGCCGGAGTATTCCGGTATCGATTTCAAATCATAGGAAGTAGAAAGGGTATCGGCTAATTTGTCGAATGTTTCATTGGACATTCGGGTATTTGTGTTGGTGGATTCGTCAGTGCTGCACCCGCCAAATAATAAGGAAAGTGATAATAAAAGACTTCCCAGTAATAGTTTTAAATTTGTGTGTTTCATATGATGCCTCCTTATAAATGCTTTTTATATTATAACGTTGTTTTCAAATAATACAATTAGAACCGTCATTCAATTTGAAAAATCAAGGAGAATTTGCTAGAATAGAACACAGAGTAACATCCGAATTTAATGGAGGTTTTGCGATTATGGAGATAAATAATAAAGCAGATGCACCAATAGGGGTTTTTGATTCTGGTGTAGGCGGTCTGACAGTTGCAAGGGAAATCATGCGTCAGCTGCCTAGTGAAAATATGATATATTTTGGAGACACGGCAAGAGTGCCTTATGGAAGTAAGTCGAGAGATAACATTATTCGCTTTTCAAGGCAGATTATTCGTTTCCTGCGGACAAAGCACGTGAAAGCAGTGGTAATTGCTTGTAATACTGCAAGTGCATTTGCACTGGAGACGTTGCAGAAGGAAACCGATATTCCGGTTATAGGCGTAATTGTGCCCGGAGCAAGAGCTGCTGTGAAAGAGACGCGGAATGGGAAAATCGGCGTGGCAGGAACAGAAGGCACAATACGAAGCGAAACTTATAATAAAGTGATTCATAGCTTTATGGAAGATGCGACAGTGATCGGACAACCATGCCCGTTGTTTGTACCGCTTGTGGAAGAAGGATTTGCGAAACATCACATTACGAAAGAAGTGATTGATATTTATCTTTCTAATATGAAAAATACAGACATTGATACGATGATTCTTGGCTGTACACATTATCCGCTTTTGCGTTCCAGTATCATGGAATATTTTGGGGACGCAGTACACATTGTAAATCCGGCTTATGAGACAGCAATTGATTTGAAAAAACAATTAGAAGAAAAAGGACTGGTCAACCAATCCGGGAAACCTGCGACGTATGAATTTTATGTCAGCGATGCAGCAGAGAAATTCACAAAATTTGCAAACAGCATATTGCCATATGATGTGGCTTCAACAAAGCAAATCAATATAGAAGAGTATTAAAAAATTAATTTGGGACGTAGCATTTTTGCAAAATGCTACGTCCCAAATTGCTTTTTCCCCTGTCCTTTTTTAAAAAATATACTTCCGAATTAAGTCAAATGGTGCCGGTCCCATATCTAATACTGCTTTGTGGAAGCGTTCTTGCGTAAATTCTTTCCCCCACAAGGTCATGGCTTCTTTTTTTAATTCCAGAAACTCTACGTAACCGATATAATATTTTAAATAGTTTGCCGGATCGGAGAGTATTAGTTGATAGATTTCTTCGATAGCTTTTGTATCGGTAATTCCATATTCGCGGAAAAAGGTGGTCGTATCAAGGAGAGACCAGCCGTCATAGTGAACACCCATATCTGCAAGAGCATATAAACCTAGAAGAATAGAACTATTTTTTTGCATTAGGGTAGCTTGCGTTTTTTTTATGGGAGCAAAATAATAGCTTAACATTTCGCTATAGGTGGCCCATCCTTCGGTATATCCGCCACAGTCAAGGAGATGACGGATAGGCGAGGGGTTCTTACTTGCAAAGTAAGTAGTCTGGTATAGATGTCCGGGATATCCTTCATGGGCAAGTGTTGTATACAGAGATAAATCATCGCTGATATGTCCATTGTTAATGTAGATAATATTTTCTTCGGTATTATCAAGTGCCGGAATAAGGTAAAAAGCAGGACTTAGAAAGTTTTGCATTTCTTGTGAAACATATTTGATATGGACATTCGCATTTGGCGGAGTTGGGAAATGTCCGGAAAGGTTTCCTCTTAATGAAGATAGTATGGACGCAGGATTAGAATTCTCCAAAACAACTCCCTGAGATTTAAATAAATCGGATGATGGTGAGGGCGTTTCCGCAGAGAGGGAGGATAAAGTTTTTTGTATGGAAGCTAAATCTTCTGCGATATGTTTCTTCGTTAATTCTTGAAGTTCGGGAATACTTCTGGAAGAGCCGGTTTCAATGGCTGTAAGAAGTTCATAATATTTGTCCCCCTCAGGAAGGTGACACAATCCACCGGAGGTTGTTCCACTATTTTTTAATTCGTGGAGTCCTTGCATTAATTGTTCATAAGCGGGATAGACATACTGTTTGATAGAATCCACATTCTTTTCAACGTAAGCGTCTTTTTCTTTTTTTAGTAAATTAAGAGTTTGTAATCGTTGCTCAAAAGAAGAGTAAAGGAAATTGTTGTTTTGTAAATTAATAAATGTCTCACACTCGTCTATGATTGCATCGGCTTGAGGTTTGGACATAAAGAGTCCGTGTTTGGCTTTTTCTTCTTCGAAATCTAAAATAGAAGCAAAGTATTCTGGAGTTTCTGCAAGAAGTGCAAGGTAGGTGTCTACATCCTGCTTCGTATAAAATTGATATTCTGACAAAAGGATAGGAAGCTGTGCCTGAGCGCCGGTAAGTGAAGCAAGCGGTTCTTCATATAAAAGATACTGGGAACTTTTTAAAGAATAAGAAAGATGTTTTTCCAGTATTTCATAAGTAACCTGATTCCTTTTTGAAAGTTTTGTTTTGTCGTAAGAGTGCAGAAGAGAAAGAGAATTTTCTAAAGAAGCAGATAAGTTCGATGTGTCAGTTTGGTAAGTGCCTAAAGAAACAGAAAAGTTTACAATATTGTAAGTAGCGGGATTTTTTAATGTATAATGAAGGGATAAAGTATTTCCGGAAAGTTCTTGCCGAAAAAGTTGATCTGTATAATTTTCAAAACGTTGGTCTTCCGTTTGGGAAGTATGATGTTGGCTGTAAAAAAATGTGCCCAACAGTAAAAGGATGGAAAAAGTAAGTAGAATTCCAAGAGTTCTTTTTTTCAAAGATTTTGTTTTTAGAATGTTCATATTTTGCATAGAGACCTTAGTTGTTTTTTATATGTATATGTTAAGAATGAAAAACCATGATTAATCAAAGTGTGGAAATCCTTGACACAAGACGGTTTTATGTGCTAGGATTTTCAGTATAGATTACTTAAAATAATAAAGAAAACACAGTGATGGAGAGAGTACGCCTTTTTGATATTTTACAGAGAAATCCCGGAGGCTGAGAGGGATAAATTAGAATTGGCAGAAGATGGCTCCTGAGTGGTATGGTTGAACAGAGATTAGGAAATAATAAAGTTGCTATAGTAATTAATTTCTGGCGAGATCATAAAGGGTCCGCCCTTTACAGCGGTAGGTGCAATAGCACCTGATGAGGCTTTTTGTCGTGAGATAGAAAGTAAATAGAAGTGGTATCACGGGAATTCCCGTCTTCTCTGATTTTTCCGGATGGAAGGATCGGAGTTTTTTTATTATTTAAAAATTTTAAGGAGAGATTTAACATGGAAAAGAAAAAGTATTATATGACGACAGCCATTGCGTACACCTCTGGTAAACCGCATATTGGAAACACTTATGAAATCGTACTGGCAGATGCGATTGCAAGATATAGAAGAAGCCAAGGCTATGATGTGTTTTTCCAGACAGGAACTGACGAGCATGGTCAGAAAATTGAATTAAAAGCAGAAGAAGCAGGCGTTACACCAAAAGAATATGTGGATGATGTTGCCGGACAGGTAAAAGAGATCTGGGATCTTATGAACACTTCTTATGATAAATTTATTCGTACAACGGATGAGGATCACGAGAAGCAGGTTCAGAAAATATTCAAGAAATTGTATGATCAGGGAGATATTTACAAAGACTCTTATGAAGGACTTTACTGCACACCGTGTGAATCTTTCTGGACAGAGTCACAGCTTGTAGACGGAAAATGTCCGGACTGCGGGCGCGAAGTGAAGCCTGCCAAGGAAGAGGCTTATTTCTTCAAAATGAGCAAATATGCAGATCGTTTGATCGAGCATATCAATACACATCCGGAATTTATTCAGCCGGTTTCTCGTAAAAATGAGATGATGAACAACTTCCTGCTGCCGGGACTTCAAGACTTGTGTGTGTCCAGAACTTCTTTTAAATGGGGAATTCCGGTAGATTTTGATGATAAGCATGTTGTCTATGTTTGGCTGGATGCGTTGACAAACTATATTACCGGTATCGGTTATGATGCAGACGGAGAAGGTACGGAGCAATTTAAGAAAAACTGGCCGGCAGATCTTCATTTGATCGGTAAAGATATTATTCGTTTCCATACCATTTATTGGCCGATTTTCTTAATGGCGCTTGACCTTCCGCTTCCGAAGCAGATTTTCGGACATCCTTGGCTGTTGCAGGGTGATGGAAAAATGAGTAAATCAAAAGGAAATGTGTTGTATGCAGATGAGCTGGTAGAGTTTTTCGGCGTGGATGCAGTACGTTACTTCGTGCTTCATGAAATGCCATTCGAAAATGATGGTGTGATTTCATGGGAACTTTTAGTAGAGCGTATTAATTCAGATCTTGCAAATACACTTGGAAATCTTGTAAACAGAACGATTTCTATGTCTAATAAATACTTTGGCGGAACAGTTGAAAATAAAAATGTGACGTTAAATGAAGAAGAAGCTGCTATTGATGCAGATCTTAAATCCGTAGTAGAAAATACGCCGATTGCAGTTGAGAAGAAAATGGATGATTTACGAGTTGCAGATGCAATTACAGAAATCTTCAATTTGTTTAAACGCTGCAATAAATATATTGACGAGACCATGCCGTGGGCGCTTGCAAAAGAAGAAGAAAAGAAAGATCGCCTGGAAACCGTTCTCTATAATCTGTTAGAAAGCATTAAATCAGGAGCAAAACAGTTAGCTCCATTTATGCCTGAGACATCCGAGAAAATTTTAGCACAGCTGGGCGATGGAAAAGTGGTAGAAAAACCGGAAATTCTTTTCGCAAGATTAGATCTTGAAGAAGTGATGAAAAAAGTAGAGGAACGTCATCCGAAGCAGCCGGAAGAGATACCGGAAGAAGTCGCTGAAGAAGATGTTATAGATATAGAAGCAAAACCGGAGATCAGTTTTGAAGACTTCGGGAAAATGCAATTCCAGGTTGGCAAGATCATTGCGTGTGAAGAAGTGAAAAAATCAAAGAAGCTTCTCTGCTCACAGGTAAAGATCGGAAGCCAGGTAAAGCAGATCGTGTCCGGTATCAAGAAAGAATACAGCGCAGAAGAAATGGTTGGAAAGAAAGTCATGGTACTCGTAAACTTAAAACCGGCAAAACTGGCAGGAGTATTATCAGAAGGAATGCTTCTCTGTGCAGAAGACGCAGAAGGGCATCTCTCATTGATGACACCAGAGAAAAATATGCCGGCTGGAGCAGAAATAAGTTAAAAAAGGACAGGGCAAAAAGCAATTTGGAACGTAGGCTTTTGCAAAAATGCTACGTCCCAAATAGACACAAATAGACAAATAGAAGAAAGGCAGGAGTAAGCAATGGGAAAAATCAGAATTGGTATTGTTGGGTATGGAAATATTGGCAGAGGTGTAGAGCAGGCAATTGCCCGTAATGATGATATGGAATTGAAGGCTGTTTTCACCAGAAGAGATCCTTCTGCTGTTGTGATTAAGACGGCTGGCGCAGAAGTGAAGCATTTTGACGATATGCTTTCTATGAAAGATGAAATCGATGTGATGATGCTTTGTGGTGGATCTGCTACAGATCTTCCGGTGATGGGACCGGAGATTGCGGCAAACTTTAATACAATCGACAGCTTTGATACGCATGCTAAGATTCCGGAGTATTTTGAAAATGTCGATAAGGCGGCAAAAGCCGGAAATAACGTGAGCATTATTTCTGTCGGATGGGATCCGGGGATGTTCTCTTTGAATCGTTTATATGCCGAGTCTATTTTGGCGCAGGGAAGCACCTATACATTTTGGGGAAAAGGTGTAAGCCAAGGACACTCTGATGCAATTCGCCGCATAGATGGTGTGAAAAATGCAATTCAGTACACCGTTCCCATTGAAGAAGCGGTTGACCGTGTGAGAACAGGAAGTGAACCGGAGCTTACAACAAGAGAGAAGCATTTACGTGAATGCTATGTTGTAGCAGAGGAAGGTGCTGATAAGGCGGCAATTGAACAGGCAATTAAAACGATGCCGAATTATTTTGACGAATATGATACAACGGTAACATTTATTTCTGAGGAAGAATTAAAAGAAAACCACAGCAAAATGCCTCATGGCGGTTTCGTAATCCGTACAGGCGAGACAGGAACCGAAGGAAATAAACATGTGATTGAGTATTCGTTAAAACTGGATTCAAATCCGGAGTTTACAGCCAGCGTACTGGTAGCTTATGCAAGAGCAGCATATCGCTTGTCTCAAAAAGGGGAAAGCGGAGCAAGAAGTGTATTTGACATTGCGCCGGCATTATTATCACAGAAAACACCGGAACAGTTAAGAGCACAAATATTGTAAAGTCAATATAGGGAAAATAAAAATAACAAGATGAATTCATTTGGGGACGGGAGTTTTTTCAAAAAACCCCGTCCTCAGTTCAATGATTGGAGGAACTATGATTTTTGAGACACATGCGCATTATGATGATGAGCAATTTGACACAGATCGGGAAACGCTTCTTGCCTCGATGCCGGAGCAGGGCGTTGGCACGATTGTAAATGTGAGCGCGACATATGAATCCTGTGAACGAGTGGTGGAGCTGGTGAAGAGGTACTCTTTTATGTATGCAGCAGTGGGAATCCATCCGGATGAAGTGGGAAGCTTGAATGAAGAGCGTTTTCAACAGATGAAAGAGTTATGTAAGCAGGAGAAGGTTGTTGCAGTCGGTGAAATCGGTCTTGACTATTATTGGGATAATGAATCGCATGATGTGCAGAAGGAGTGGTTTGTCCGTCAGCTTGATCTTGCCAGAGAGTTGAACCTTCCGGTGCTGATTCATAGCCGGGAGGCGGCAGCAGATACGATGGAGATCATGAAAGAGCACGGGCAGGGATTACGAGGTGTGATTCATTGCTATTCGTATTCGAAAGAGCAGGCAAAAGAATATGTGAAAATGGGATATTATATTGGCGTTGGAGGTGTTGTGACTTTCAAAAATGCAAGAAAGCTCAAAGAGACCGTGGAGGAGATTCCGTTAACGTCGATCGTATTAGAAACCGATTGCCCGTATCTTGCGCCGGTTCCATTTCGCGGGAAACGAAATAATTCCTCTTATATTAAATATGTTGCGGAGGAGATTGCAGAAATCAAGGGCATTTCTTATGAAGCGGTTGTGGAACAGACAGAGAAAAATGCGAGAGATTTGTACAATTTGACGGAAGTATAGGGCTTAAAAGGAAAGAAATTGTTCATACATTCTTAATATTTATTTTTCTTTTAAGGTATATCAATAAAGACAATCTTGTTGTATAATTAGAAACAATTATGAAGCAGGGAGTAGAGAATATGATTGGACCGACACTTGGAAACCCACAGAAGACAATAGAGATTCTGCAGAAATATGACTTTTCATTTCAAAAGAAATTTGGTCAGAATTTTCTGATCGATACACATGTATTAGATAAGATTATCAGCGCTGCCCACATTACAAAAGAAGATATGGTACTTGAGATCGGTCCGGGGATTGGAACGATGACGCAGTATCTTGCAGAAGCAGCAGGGAAAGTAATCGCAGTCGAGATTGACAGAAATTTGATTCCGATTTTAGAAGATACGTTAAGTGAATATAATAATGTGCGAGTTATCAACGAGGATGTATTGAAGCTGGATCTTCGCAAACTTGCGGATGAAGAAAATGGAGGGAAAGCGATCAAAGTCGTGGCGAACCTACCATATTATATTACCACACCTATCATCATGGGATTATTTGAGAATCATGTGCCGGTAGAGAGTATTACGGTCATGGTACAAAAAGAAGTGGCAGATCGTATGCAGACAGGGCCGGGAAATAAAGATTATGGCGCGTTGTCTCTGGCGGTTCAATATTATGCGGAGCCTTACATAGTGGCAAATGTACCGCCGAATTGTTTTATGCCGAGACCGAAAGTAGGTTCTGCGGTCATCCGCTTGACGAGACATGAAAAGCCGCCGGTAGAAGTAAAAGATGAGAAGTTGATGTTTGATATTATCAGAGCGTCTTTTAACCAAAGGCGAAAAACGTTGGCAAATGGATTAAACAATTCTGATAAAATAACCTGTTCAAAAGAAATCATTACTAAGGCGATCGAAAAGCTTGGCAAGGGTGCCAGCGTACGCGGAGAAGCGTTAAGCCTTCAAGAATTTGCCAGCCTTAGCAATGATATTTTTGAGCGGGCTATGTAATCTATATAAAAACAACAAAAAGAGAGGATGATGTGTATGTCAAAGAAGAATAAGTATGTATTATTTGAGATCACTCCGGAAATCGAACATTTTGCTGAATTGTGCGAGAAAAATACAGCCATAGATAAAGAACTGTATGCCAAGTATGAAGTCAAGCGAGGTCTTCGTGATTTAAACGGAAAAGGCGTTCTTGCAGGTTTGACAAACATTTCTGATGTGTGTGCTACCAAAGTTGTAGATGGAAAAGAGGTTCCGTGCGCAGGTAATCTCTACTATCGAGGCTACAACATTAAGGATCTGGTCGGAGGATTTCTGGCAGACGGACATTTTGGATTTGAAGAGATTGCGTATCTTCTTCTTTTTGGAGAGCTTCCGAATGAAGCAGAGGCAGAGAGATTCAAACAGACACTTGTCAATAGAAGAACATTACCGCCGACATTTGTAAGAGATGTCATTATGAAAGCGGCAAGCCGCGATATGATGAACAGCCTGTCACGTTCAATATTGAATTTATATACATATGATATGAAAGCAGACGATACAAGCATCCCGAACGTGCTTCGTCAGTGCCTGAACCTTATCAGTCAGTTCCCGATGATGATGGTATATGCCTATCACGCATACAATTACCGTATGGGCGGTGATCTGTTCATTTATGCTCCATCACCGAAGCTGTCAACAGCAGAAAATATATTGATGATGCTCCGTGAGGATCGTAAATACACGGAACTGGAGGCGAAGATTCTGGATATGGCTCTTGTGCTCCATATGGATCACGGTGGTGGTAACAACTCTACCTTTACTACACACGTTGTCACTTCCTCCGGAACGGATACTTATTCTACAATGGCAGCAGCGATGGCTTCTTTAAAAGGACCAAAACATGGCGGAGCAAATGTAAAAGTGACGCAGATGTTTGAGGACATGAAAGAACATTTGTCTGACTGGGAAGACAAAGATGCCATCCGTCAGTATTTGTGTGATCTTCTTGATAAGAAGGCATTTGACAAGAAGGGGCTTATCTACGGAATGGGACATGCGATTTATTCCGTATCAGACCCAAGAGCTGACATTTTCAAAAACTTTGTGAAACAGCTTGCCATCGAGAAGGGCTGCGAGAAGGAATATGCCCTCTATGAGACGGTAGAGCACATGGCACCGGAAATTATCGCCGAGAAGCGTAAGATTTACAAAGGTGTAAATGCAAACGTAGATTTCTACAGTGGTCTTGTGTACAGTATGCTGGATCTTCCACCGTCATTGTACACACCGATCTTCGCGACAGCGCGTATTGTAGGATGGAGCGCGCATCGACTGGAAGAGTTGAAGAATGCAGATAAGATTATTCGTCCGGCTTACAAGCCGCTGGCGCCATATCGTGATTATGTGAGGATGAAGGATAGATAATGAAAAATGAATTTGAATTTCTAAGTGCAGATGGGAGCAGTCGCGTACATGCACAAGAATGGATTCCGGAAGGTGAAGTAAAAGCAGTTGTTCAGATTTGCCATGGGATGGTGGAATATATTGACCGCTATGATGAATTTGCAAGATATCTGAATGACAGAGGCTATTACGTGACCGGAAATGACCATCTCGGTCATGGAAAAACAGCACATGATAAAGCTGATTTGGGACATTTTCCGGAGAAACATGGAAATCGCTATATTCAATCTGATATTCATCGTTTGCGAAAAATTACAGAGAAGAAATATCCGAATGTTCCGTATTATATGCTTGGACATAGCATGGGCTCTTTTTTGCTGAGACAGTATTTAATGAACAAAGGCGAAGGGCTTACGGGAGCTGTGATTATGGGGACAGGAGACCAGCCGAGGATTCTGGCGTCTGTCGGACAGAAACTGTGCCGCGTAATTGCTGCATTGAAAGGTTGGAGACACCGTAGTCTCTTAATCGATAATATGGCGTTTGGCGGGTACAACCGGAAGTTTGAACCGGGAAAGACCGGGAAGGAATGGTTAAGTTCTGATTCGAAGATTCCGAAGAAATACGTAAAAGATCCGTTTTGCTCTTTTCGATTTACTGTAGGAGCATACTATCAGATGTTTGAAGGAATCAAGATTGCCGCGGGGAAAAAAGGTGCAGAGGCAGTTCCGAAGCATCTGCCGATTTTCTTTGTGGCAGGAGCGGATGATCCGGTGGGAGCATTTGGAAAAGGTGTAAAAAGAGTTTATGAAAGATTTAAAAAGTCCGGAATAAAGAATGTATCACTGAAGCTTTATGAAGGAGACCGGCATGAGATCTTAAATGAGACTGACCGCCGGCAGGTATATGAACATTTGTATCGGTGGATGGAGGGGCTTCGTGCATAGAAAGCTTGTGAGATAATAAAATAGAGCGAATGATAGAAGAAAGTAACCGTATTCTTGGCATAATGCGAGAATCGGTTACTTTTTTCTTGACAGAGACTTCGCTGAACATTAAAATGAACATTGTTCAATATAGAAACAATGGGAAGGAGAAAGAAAAATGCAGGCAATAGCAGAAACTTTATTTGACATTATTTATCTGGTCACAGTCATTACAATCGGAACGTTGATGATCAGACAATGTAAAGGAAATCTTCAATATAAATTATTCGGAATTATGGCGGTAACGCTTGGGCTGGGAGATGCTTTTCACTTAGTGCCGAGAGCCATCGCGCTTTGTACGACCGGTCTGGAGGATTATACGGTTGCGTTGGGAATCGGGAAATTGATTACCTCTGTGACAATGACTGTATTTTATATTTTACTTTATTATGTGTGGCGGCTGCGCTATCAGGTGGAAGGGAAAAGAAATCTGACAGTTATAGTCTATGTACTTGCACTGGTTCGGGTGATTCTCTGCCTGTTTCCGCAAAATGAATGGACTCATGCGGATGCACCGATTTCATGGGGCATTTACAGAAATATTCCATTTGCATTGTTGGGGCTTCTGGTTATCCTTTTATTTTACAAAAGCGCAAAAGAGAGAAAAGACCGCTCTTTCCGATTTATGTGGCTGACCATCGTGCTGAGCTTTGGCTTCTATATTCCGGTGGTTTTGTGGGCGGATGCTATTCCGGTTATCGGAATGCTGATGATTCCTAAAACTTGCGCATATGTGTGGACGGTAGTGATTGGGTACCAGGATATGAGAAAGCAGGAAAGCAATGAATAAGGCAGTGACATCAAAAGAAGAGATATTGGAAGTGAGTCGAAAAATTGCGGCGAGGGATGGAATTACTGCCGTAAATATGCGGACGGTTGCAGCAGAATGTGGAATTGCGCTTGGCTCTCTCTATAACTATTTTGTATCAAAGGCGGAATTGCTGTCTGCAACAGTGGAAGCGGTGTGGGCAGATATCTTTCCGGTTGGGAAAATATCCGAAGATTGCAAAAATATAGTGGATTATTTGAAAATACTTCTGGAAAGCGCAGAGAAAAGTAAGGAGCGTTACCCGCAGTTTTTCTCCATGCATGCGTTAAGCTTTGCGGCAGGAGAGAAACAGGAAGGGCGAAAGACGATGGAAGAATATTTTCAAAAAATAAAGCATCAGATGCTGCGTTTTATAAGAAATGATGAAAAAATACGTCCGCATATATTTACAGAGAGATTGTCGAAAGAAGTGTATGTAGACTACATTTTCACATTGTTTCTGTCGATATTGTTTGATGAAAGAGCGGACCAAGAAGCATTTCTGGAGTTTGTGAAGAATTATTTGTATTAAAGAAGTGTCTGGCGGGCGTTTTATTTGGCTGGAATTATTTAAGTGTACTTAGGAAAAAAGATAAGGAGGAACCGATATTTATGAAGAAAATAATGAATGCATCTTTGATTTATTTTGTGCTTGCAATGGCAGTCGGTGTTTTTTACCGTGAATTTACAAAATGGAATGGTTATACAGAGCCAACAACTTTGGGGGTTCTGCATGTACATTTGTTAGTGTTAGGAACAGGCGTATTTTTACTGGCAGCACTATTTGCAAAAGTGACAGAACTGGAAAAGAATTCTTTATTTAAAAAATTCTTTGTGCTCTATAATCTTGCGCTTCCGTTCATGGTAGTGATGATGCTGATTCGCGGGATCGTGCAGGTGCTTTCCGTTCTGGGAAAATGGAGTGAAGTTCTTCACGATTGAGGGACCGAATAAAGAAAAAGTTGAATTCAGTCAATATTTATAGTTGTCAAAAATGAGAAACGCATACTTTTTTTGACGTAAAACAGCGAAAACCCGCTAACCTTCCGGCTAACGGGTTTCGTTGTTTTTATAGTTATCTAAAGGAATGAGAGTAAAGTGTGCATCGGGTGCGTGCCCGATGTTTTACTTTATGAGGGGGAGATAGTTGCTCTATCAACTATCTGACTTTAGTATATAAGATAAATGTGTCTAAAATATGTTGTATCTATAAAAGAAATAGAAAATTTCTTAAGAGCACCTTAAGAACATAGGAAGAAAATCATAACCGACGTAAAGAGCAATAGATTCATAATATTTTAAGAAATTTCAACATTTGTCCTTAAAAAATCCCTGCTATTCTTGTATAGTAGAAGAGAGGTGATAAAAATGGCTAAAATATTAGTATGTGATGATGACAGAGAAATTGTAGAGGCGATAGATATTTATCTGACGCAGGAGGGGCATGAAGTTTTAAAGGCGTATGACGGAGAGGAAGCGCTTAAGGTTTTAAAGGATCAGGAGGTAGACCTTCTGGTGATCGACGTTATGATGCCAAGACTTGACGGTATCCGTGCGACGCTTAAAATTCGGGAGGAAAATAATATTCCGATTATTATCTTATCGGCAAAATCAGAAGATGCAGATAAGATTCTGGGATTGAACGTAGGAGCAGACGACTATGTGACTAAGCCATTTAACCCGCTGGAACTGGTGGCGCGGGTGAAATCTCAGCTTCGAAGATATACACAGCTTGGAAGCACGGCTGCAAACAAAAATGAAGCAGTCTACACGACCGGAGGCTTAATGGTAAATGATGATCTGAAGGAAGTCAGTGTGGACGGAGAGCCGGTGAAAATGACACCGATAGAATATAACATTTTACTCCTTCTTGTGAAAAATCAGGGGAAGGTATTTTCGATTGATCAGATTTATGAAAATATATGGAACGAGGATGCCATAGGAGTGGATAATACGGTCGCGGTACATATCCGACATATCCGTGAAAAAATCGAGATTAATCCGAAGGAGCCCCGCTATCTGAAGGTTGTGTGGGGGATCGGTTATAAGATAGAAAAATTATAGAAAGAAGGTATTTATGAAAAATACATGGTATAAAACCAAATTAACCAAAGCGATTTTGGTTCTGTTGTCTATTTTATGTTCCGTGACCATTGTCGTAAGTATCTTATGGTTTGTTGCCTATCCGGTATTGAGAGAAGAGCTGTTAGACGGGAAAAGGGCAAAAGCGTATGAAGATACATTAAGCTTTGACCAGAAGATGCAGGAATACAATTATCAGGTAACTTTAGGCTTAAGCCAGAATGTCATTTTCGAGACCGAAGGAAAGTATAATCCAGATAAGATCATTGATGTCAGAGAATACTATGAAAAGGGAACGGTCAGTGGTGAAAATAAAAGTGGTTTTGCCTATAAACTCGGTGATCTGATTGCGTGGGATGAAGCTTCTGTTTCGGAGTATTACAGCAGCGAAGATGTGGCCGGTGACGAGGAATGCGTGATTGTATGTGAAAAGACAGATGGGAGTTTTTATTATTACTCTTATGCTGAATTTCAGGCGAGGATAAAAAATGGAGAACTCCAATTTTTACCGGAGGGAGTAAAGACGCCGGCTCAAGGGGTGGATGTACAGCAGATTCTGAATATGCTTAAAGAGAATGTGCTGGACGATTATGGATCCGGAATCAAGATTCTTGATGCGGACGGTCAGGCAAAGTACATTGCGTTCTGGCAGTATAATGATGTGCAGCTCGTCGAGAGATATCATCCTGTCGGTGTAGAAGATTTGCTGCAGCTTGTAAATGAAGATCCGAGATGGAATGGACATTTACAGGATGTTTATGAAATGTTATCCAGCGTGATCGAGACGATCGGAAGCGGTTATGATTCTTATATGACAGTAGATTCTGGTATTGAAGAAGGCGATTCGAACTATTATTATCTCTATGCTGATCTGAAGAGTAAAAAGGTTTATACAAATAAAAAAGAATATTCGAACCCGCTGGAGCTGGAAGAAAATGTTAAAAAAATGAAAAAGTATGGAAAATATGTTGTCGTGAGACCGAAGCTGTCCGAATTTGAATCAAATCTGTCAAATGAGGATGCGCTTACATGGAGAGACAACATTAAATATTCCGGTCCGCAGACGGAGGATTTTGTATTCGTGGCAGCGGTAGATACGAATTATCCGATTCAGGACAGCTTTTATGCGGAAAACCAATTATTTGAAAAATATGCGTCAAGCGGAATGGCGGTCGCGGCGTTGGGAATGAGTTCCTTTATGACCCTGATTATATGTCTTGTGTGGCTTACGGTGGTTGCCGGACGGAGCAGCAGGGACGAGGAGCTTCATATGAACTGGTTTGATGCATGGAAGACAGAGCTTGCAGCGGCAGTCATTATTGTGTTGTGGCTGATTCCAATGCTTGTGTCGGGAAGCGTGATATCGGTTACAGATATATTTCTCGGTGTCAATGATGAACTTGCAACAATGTATGGCTATTATAATTATGTGATGAATTCGATTCCGTATATTGTTGTCGGCGGTATCCTGACGGCATATACCAGTGTCATGTTTCTCGGAGGATATTTGAGTCTTGTAAGACGCCTGAAGGCCGGAACGATGTGGGAAAACAGTGTGCTCAAAGGAGTCTTTAAGTTTGTCCAATATGTGGGTATGAACATGAATGCAGTCTGGAAGGCAGTCGTTGGGTTTGGCGGACTTTTGATCATCCACAGTCTGGCACAGATCAGCGGGCATTCGATATTATTTGTTGTACTTCTGCCGATTGATCTTGTTGTATTCATTTATCTCATTTACCAGGCGGTCGGAAAAAAGAAGATCAAACAGGGGATTTCACAGATCGCACAGGGAGAGATTGATTATAAAATTGATACCGTTGGTCTGCACGGGGAACAAAAAGAAGTAGCAGAGCTTGTAAATATTATCGGAGAAGGCTTGAATACGGCGGTGGAAAAAAGTGTAAAAAATGAACGACTGAAAACAGATTTGATCACGAATGTATCTCATGATATTAAGACGCCGCTTACTTCTATCATCAATTATGTAGAACTGTTGAAACAGGAAAATTTTGAAGATCCGAAGATTCGGCGATACATCGAAGTACTGGAACAGAAGTCGCAGCGACTGAAAACATTGACAGAAGACGTAGTGGAGGCGTCGAAAGTAAGTTCCGGAAATATTTCACTGGATATGATGAATTTGAATCTGGTGGAAATGATTCAGCAGACGAGCGGAGAATTTCAGGAAAAATTCGCTGCCCGCAATCTGGAAGAGGTGTTGAATCTTCCGGAAGAAGAGGCGATGATCTGCGTAGACGGAAGAAGAACATGGAGAGTGCTGGAGAATATATACAATAACGCTGCCAAGTACGCGATGGAAGGCAGCAGGATCTATGCAGATCTTACCGTGTTGGAAGATCAAGTCTTGTTTACGCTGAAAAATGTATCCGCATATCCACTGAATATATCCGCAGACGAATTGACAGAACGATTTATCAGAGGAGATATATCGCGAAGTACAGAAGGAAGCGGACTGGGCTTATCCATAGCAAAAACATTAACAGAAATGCAAAAAGGGCAGTTTGAATTGTACTTAGATGGAGATTTATTTAAGGTAACCATAAGATTTCCGCGGGTTAAATAATTAACGGGGGACGTAGCAAAGTTTAACTTTGCTACGTCCCAAATTGCATTTTGCTACGTCCCAAATTTACTTGCGCTTATTTCAAAAACACATTACAATATTACTGTTATGGAGAATTTAAAATTATTATTACAAGAAAATTTGAATCAGGAGTTTTTAGCGGCGGTTTTGAGTGCGCCGCGGGATAAATCGGGTGTAGAGAAGGTGAAGGTTCGTCCGCTTCTTAAGAGAGGGGAACTTGTTTTTCAACTGGAGTCTTTCTGCAATCGTCAGGCGTTTCATGAGAATCTTAGTGCCGAGGAGGCGGCGGATAGAATTTTTGAATATATGCAAAATATGAAACAGATGCAGATGGAGACGAAGCAGTGGAACTACACGGTTCTCGTGAGCAAAAAGGGAAGCTGACAATCAAGCGAAAAGCGCAGAAGAATCCGAATAAGCAGGCAGATATGAACCATAACCGCAAGAAGCAGTATATTCTGGAAGAGGGAACAATGGTTCCTTTTTTGAGAGATCTTGGGGTTATGACCGAAGAAGGGAAGATTGTGCGGACGAAGTTTGACAAGTTTCGACAGATTAACCGCTTCCTTGAATTTATTGAGGATATTCTTCCGCAGCTTGACAAGGGGAGAGAAGTTACAATCCTTGATTTTGGATGTGGAAAATCTTATCTGACATTTGCGATGTATTATTATCTGCATGAGTTAAAGCAATACGATATCCGTATCATCGGACTGGATCTGAAAAGTGAAGTTATCAGACGCTGTAATGAGCTGAGTGTGAAATACGGATACGAGAAATTGACTTTCCTGGAAGGCGACATTGCGGATTACGAGGGTGTTGATTAGGTAGATATGGTAGTGACACTGCATGCTTGCGACACTGCAACGGATTATGCGCTTGCAAAAGCTGTTGGCTGGCACGCGAAAGTTATCTTGTCTGTTCCGTGCTGTCAGCATGAGATCAATGGGCAGATTGAGAATGATGTCTTGAAACCGATTCTGAAGCATGGACTTCTCAAAGAACGTTTTTCTGCAATCGTGACAGACGCACTCCGCGCAGAATATTTGGAAAGAGAAGGATATGAAGTACAGGTCTTGGAATTCATTGACATGGAGCATACACCGAAAAATATTTTGATCCGTGCCATAGATACCGGAAAAAAAGGAAAGAATAGTAAGAGAATCAAGGATTGTGAAGCATTTTTAAATGTGGAACCAACGCTTGGACGTCTCCTTGGTATGCAGAAGGATTAGATAAAAGAGGACGCAGGATGAATATAAAGAACAAATTAAAAGAAGCCGGTATTCTTATCGGAGTATTTATCGTGGCAGTATTGGTGTTCAGTTATTTTACTAATAAGGGAAACGATAATATGACGGCGGACATTGGAACTGCAACGTTTCCAAAGATAGGTTTTGATTGCGGCGGATATGGGATAAATGCTGTTCCCGGATATGCGCAGTCTATGGACATTCCGACGATTCGCGACACGATCACACCGGTCTTATCCGGAAAGCTGAATGTGGAGATCAACGCTTATGAAAATGCGATTTCAAGTATGGAATACAAGGTGTATTCGTTAGATGGCACAGAAGCGTTTCTGGAGAAAAAGATAAAAAAGCCGGGGAAAACGGAAATGCTTGATCTTAACAAGTCCGGTCTGTTAGATGAAGAGCGGGTGCTGGAAATTATTTTAAATTATAATAAAGAAAAAACCGTACATTTTTATACGAGAATTGCCGATGCAGAGAAGGCAGATATACAGCAGTGTCTGGACTATGTGACGACGTTCCATAACGGAGCTTTGAATAAGGAAGAAGGAGTCGGCGTCGGAAAGGCGATTGAGCCGAATGAAGATGGCGATAACAGTACCTTTGCACATGTAACGATCCACTCGAATTATGATCAGGTATCTTACGGCGAGCTGGAGCCAAAACTAGAGGGCGGCGAACGCTGGGAAATCAAAGAGATGAATGATACCTCCTCATCGATACAGGTAGAATTTATTGTGCGGTGTAAAGGGGAAGAAAATGAGGATGATCTGTACAAAGTAAGAGAGTTCTTCCGCGTGCGCTATGATTCTTATGCCAAGCGGGGGTATTTGCTGGATTATGACCGTACGATGGAGCAGATCTTTGATCCGACCAAAAAGGTGTTGAGCGAAAAAGGTGTGCTTCTGGGAATCGCGGAATATGATGTCCCTTATCTGAATGATAAGGATGGAAGCATTGTCTCTTTTGTGCAGGCAGATGATCTTTGGAGCTATAACAAAGAGACGGATGAAGTATCGCTGGTATTCAGTTTCGCAGCTTCGGAAAATACGGATGAGAGAAATCTTACAAATCAGCATGAAATACAATTATTAGAGGCGGATGGAAACGGAAATGTGACGTTTGCCGTATACGGATATATGAACCGTGGAGAACACGAAGGTCAGGTTGGTGTTGCGGTTTACTATTATAATGTAGAGCAAAGCTCTGTAGAAGAAAAGGTGTTTATTCCTACAGATACCTCGTGGGGAAATGCGATTCACGAGCTGGGGAAATTAGTCTACTATAGTGTGGACAGAGAGATGCTGTATGTACTTGCCGGCGATACCTTTTATGAGACAAATGTGGAAAAAGAAAAGACGAAGGAGCTGGTAACAGGACTTACGGAGGATCATTATGTGGTATCCGGCGACGGGCGTCTCCTTGCTTATCAGTCAAAAAGCGGAGAAAATGGAGCTAATGAGCTTACCATTATGAATCTGTCTTCCGGCAAGACAAGGACAGTAACCGGCAAAGAGGGCGAGAACATATATCCTCTTGGATTTGTGAAAAATGATTTTGTATACGGAACTTCAAGAATAGAAGATGCCGGACAAACAGCAGCAGGTGAAGATGCAAGCCCTATGTATAAAGTGGAGATTCAGAACAGCAAGGGAAAAACAGTCAAGACTTATGAGCAAAAAGAGATCTATATACTGGGCGCTAAAATGGAGAAAAACAGAGTGATTCTGGAGCGGGCAGTAAGAGACGGGAGCATCTACACTGCAACGGAAGAAGAATATATTTCTAATAACGAAGAACAGAAGGAAAGCAATATTTATCTGGATTCTTATGTGACAGAATTGAAGAAAAAACAGATGCGGCTGACCTATGAAGATGGCATTTCAGATAAAGAACCGAAGGTATTAAAGCCAAAACAAGTAATGTTTGAGAATCCGACAACGATTACCTTTGATTACGATAAGAAAGAGAAACAATATTACGTCTATGGATATGGAAAACTTCAGGGCTCTTATGAAATTGCAGGTGATGCCATCCAAAAGGCAGATTCGTATGGAGGAGTCGTGGTGGATCAAAGCCAGTCCTATATATGGGAGAGAGGAAATCGGGATTTGAACTATACCATTGATCATTCTGAGGATATGGCAGCACAGATTAAAGCAAAGCTTGACAGTGGAGTTTCGCCGATGGAAGCGCTGAAAGAATATAATTCCGGCGCAAGCCTTAATCTTACAGGATGTACAGCGGAACAACTTGCTTACATTATCAATCAGGGGAAACCGGTGATTGGAATGAAAGAGGCCGGAAAGCCGATCATTCTTGTAGGATACACAGATGAGAATGTAATCTATGTGGACGCAGCAAGCGGCGAACGAAAAACCAGCACATTTGAAGAGATGGACGCAATGACCGCAGGAACGGGACATACGTATATCGGATAAAAGACAAAATCAGGGACGGGTTAAAACCCGTCCCTGATTTGTTAACGATTTCGTTTTATCGGCTGAAATACGACATTTCTATATTTTTTTAAAGCAAAGTAAACAATCATTCCCAGTATACCACAGGAAACAACTTCTCCGATTCCAACGGTCAGCATCATAAATGGAATTGGAAGTGCAACGCCATACGCATATCGCAGCACGAATGGTACGATCAGTGTGTTGGCGGCAATCGGAGGAAGTGGCGCAAGATAAGGGCTTTTATTACGAAGCTGATACGTGAAAAAAGCGCCGATCAAGGTTGCCAGACTTCCGCATAGGATATCCGGTAAAACTGCTCCGCCGAGAATATTTCCGATCAGACAGCCGACAAACAGCCCCGGAATTGCGGCGGGAGTAAATAACGGAAGAATGGTCAGTGCCTCTGCAATACGAACCTGTACTTCTCCGAAAGAAAATGGTGCGAAGACATAAGTAAGCACCACATAGATAGCAGCGATCATAGCTGCCTGTGTCATGAAAGTTACCTTTTGATTTTTCATATTCAGTTCTCCTTTAGTTTTGTTTTACGTGTGGAAGGTCACGAACACACGATTCATTTTCCGCGAAACAATGAGCCATGCGGATGTGCTTGCACATCCATCTGGCGAATGTCGCGAGAGCCAAATACCGCAGGCATTTGGCTTGCGCCGGAAATCGGCGAAACCCTTGTAAGACCTTGGTTTTTAGGTTTTGTAACGGGTAATAGTTTAGCATAGAGAAGTGCAAAAATCAAGGTTTGTCCGGAATTTGTCCGGAATAGAACAAGGATAAGAAATAGCAATCACAATCACCACGGGATGGCATCCCACATATACTAAGGTAGATACTTATTTACAGGAGCGTATAGATATGCATAACAAAATCCCTTATTATATGGCTTATCCGGAGTTCTTCATGTATGGAACGGAGCGGACGGACCGGATGGATTATGATTATATGAAGAGTACTTATCCGGACACAGCAAAGCGTGTGCTTCCGCTTGTAGAAGAAGAGTGTGACCGTCTGGAATATAGTTCCAGTATGATCTATGACGAATATCCGGACCGTTTGCAGCTTCGTTTCATGACGAAGCGAATCTATGAAAGAGCGCAGGAGGAAGAAGAAAATCCGGGAGTATGGCTTCTGGATCTTATTCAGGTGATGCTGTGTCAGGAGCTGCTTTTGAGAAGGCGTGAACGCAGAGAAAAAAGAAAGTTTTATTGATTCTCGCTATAAAAAGTAGACGAGTGTGAGAAGATGTGTTAGAATACCTCCACGTAACCTTGAAAAGATACAGCAGATAAAGGAAGCCAAGCGATGGATAATATTATTTTTATTGGTATGCCGGCAGTCGGAAAAAGTACAGTCGGAGTTGTGACGGCAAAACGTTTAGGATATCAGTTTATTGATACAGATCTTCTGATTCAGGAGCAGGAAGGAAAGCTGTTAAAAGAAATCATTGAAGAACAGGGGAACGATGGATTCCTGAAAGTTGAAGACCGGGTAAATGCCGGCGTGGAGGCACATAATGCAGTGATTTCTCCGGGTGGCAGTGTGGTTTATTGCGAAAATGCTATGAAGCACTACAAAGAGATCGGAAAAATAGTATATTTGCAAGCTTCTTTTGAAACAATAAACAGCAGATTGCTCAATGCAAAAAATCGAGGTGTTGTGCTGAAAGACGGACAGACACTGAGAGATTTGTATGATGAGAGAGTACCGCTTTTTGAGAAATATGCCGACATTACCATTTGCGAAGACGGCATTGATTTTAAGGAAACAGTTTCTCGTGTTTTGGATGCGCTTGAGGCACTGTAAATATTACGAAATAGTTACACAAGTGTAAAAAATATTTTACAAACAGGGAAAATGTGTTATAATGTCAAAAGGTATGGACATAGATTAGAATTTGCTAGATAGAAAATAGAAGAAAAATCAGAGGTGTAATATATGGAGCAATATATTATTAAGGGTGGTCATCCATTAGTGGGAGAGGTTGAAATTGGTGGCGCAAAAAATGCGGCGCTTGCAATTCTCGCTGCAGCTATTATGGCAGATGAAACTGTGAAAATTGACAATCTGCCGGACGTAAATGATATCAATGTCCTGTTAGATGCAATTGCAGGAATTGGAGCAGATGTTCAGCGTGTGGACCGTCATACGGTTTGGATCAATGGCAGAGGGATCAGAGATTTCAGTATTGAATATGATTATATCAAGAAGATCAGAGCTTCCTACTATTTGTTGGGAGCATTGCTTGGAAAATATAAGCATGCAGAAGTTGCACTTCCGGGAGGATGTAATATCGGCAGCAGACCGATCGATCAGCATTTGAAAGGATTCCGTGGACTTGGTGCAGAAGTTGAAATTGAGCATGGTAAGATTATTGCAGAGGCAGAGCGTCTGGTAGGGAAGCATATTTATTTTGACGTGGTGAGCGTCGGGGCAACGATCAATGTGATGATGGCTGCGGCAATGGCAGAGGGACAGACCATTATGGAGAACGTTGCCAAGGAACCACACGTTGTAGATGTGGCAAACTTCCTGAACAGTATGGGTGCAAATATCCGTGGCGCGGGAACAGATGTGATTAAGATCCGTGGTGTGAGACAGCTCCATGGGACAGAGTATTCCGTGATTCCGGATCAGATTGAAGCAGGAACATTTATGTTCGCAGCGGCAGCTACCAAAGGAGATGTGACTGTGCTGAACGTAATTCCGAAGCATCTGGAGGCAACAATTGCTAAATTGGTAGAAATCGGATGTGAAGTAGAAGAATTTGATGATGCAGTGCGCGTTGTGTCAAAGGGAAGTCTTACAAGCACACATGTAAAAACGCTGCCATATCCGGGATTCCCGACAGATATGCAGCCACAGATTGGTGTCACTTTAGCTCTTTGCAAGGGGACAAGTACGATTACAGAGAGTATTTTCGAAAATCGTTTTAAATATCTGGATGAATTGGCAAGAATGGGAGCTAATATCAAAGTGGAGGGAAATTCCGCTACGATTGAAGGTGTGGAGAAATTCTCCGGAGCGAGAGTGAGCGCGCCGGATCTTCGTGCGGGAGCCGCGCTTTGTATTGCAGGTCTTGCGACAGACGGAATTACGATCGTGGATGATATTGTTTATATTCAGCGTGGATATGAGCGCTTCGAAGAAAAACTCCGCAGTATCGGCGGCTTGATCGAAAAAGTGGAGACTGAGAGAGAAATCCAGAAATTCAAATTAAAAGTCGGCTAGATAAAATTAGCTGGAATTCATCCTTGACAATTACTATAAAAGGATGTAAGGTTTATAAGTACCAAAAATAAATAATGCAAACTTTCTCTTATTCAGAGCAGTGGAGATACAAAGGATCTATGAAGCTGCGGCAACCCCCGTCATGGGAAGGTGCCAACCTGAGCGAGCAATCGAACAATAAGAGGATTGGTTTATGAGAATATAAACAGTCCACTTGTTGTGGGCTGTTTTTTTCGCGAAAACAAAGAGCAGGGCAAAAGAATGTCCGCGACTGAGCGCCTATGGCGCGAGGCGGCTCTGCGCATTTTATAGAATGAATGATAGCCCCGACAGAGAAAGTACGAAAGAAAGGAAGAAGAACATGGAGAAATTATTATTCACATCTGAATCTGTAACAGAAGGTCATCCGGATAAGATCTGCGACGCAATTTCTGACGCAGTACTTGACGCTCTCATAGAGCAAGACCCGAACAGTCGTGTGGCATGTGAAACAGCGATCACAACAGGTCTTGTTCTTGTTATGGGAGAAATCACAACAAACGCATATGTAGATATTCAGAAAATCGTCCGTGAAACAGTAGATGAGATTGGATATAACAGAGGAAAATACGGATTTGACGCTCATACTTGCGGCGTAATTACTGCAATTGACGAGCAGTCCAGTGACATTGCTATGGGTGTTGACAAAGCGTTGGAGGCGAAAGAAAACCAGATGTCTGATGAAGAAATCGAAGCGATTGGCGCAGGAGATCAGGGAATGATGTTCGGTTATGCCTGTGATGAGACACCGGAGCTTATGCCATATCCGATTTCTCTTGCACACAAATTGACACGGAAGCTTACAGAAGTTCGTAAAAACGGAACACTTGGCTATTTGAGACCGGACGGAAAATCTCAGGTAACTGTAGAATATGATGAGGCAGGAGTGCCAAAGAGACTGGACGCAGTGGTACTTTCTACACAGCATGATCCGGATGTGACACAGGAGCAGATTCACAAGGACATTAAGAAATATGTATTTGATGCGGTAATTCCGGCAGAAATGGTTGACGATAAGACAAAATTCTTCATTAACCCGACAGGACGTTTTGTAATCGGCGGACCTCATGGAGATTCCGGTGTAACAGGACGTAAGATTATCGTAGATACTTATGGTGGAATGGCTCGTCACGGCGGCGGAGCATTTTCCGGTAAAGACTGTACAAAAGTAGACCGTTCAGCAGCATATGCAGCGCGTTACGTTGCGAAAAACATTGTGGCAGCAGGACTTGCTAAGAAGTGTGAGATTCAGCTTTCTTATGCGATCGGTGTGGCACACCCGACATCTATCATGGTAGACACATTCGGAACAGGAAAAATCTCTGAGGAGAAGTTGGTTGATATCGTAAGAGAGAACTTTGATCTTCGTCCGGCAGGAATCATCGAAATGCTTGACCTTAGAAGACCGATCTACAAGCAGACAGCAGCATACGGACATTTTGGAAGAACGGATCTTGACCTGTCATGGGAGAAAACAGACAAGGCAGAAATCCTCAAATCCTATTTATAAAATTTTAATAAAAGTTTATGGGCGCTTTGGTGAGAGGCGCCCTTTTTCATGCTATACTGAAGGCGGAGGACATAAGCATATGAAGTTGAAAACAAGGTTGTCTATTGCCTTTTTAACAATTACATTAATACCGGTCATACTCTCCGTTGCGATGGTGCTGATCATGTGGAGAATCCAGGCGGGAGCAATTGAAGAAACATATGGCATTTCCGGTGCAACAGTGGAATCTTTGTCGAATTCTACGCAAGTGCTGTCGAATCTAACTGAAAAGCCATATCGCGAACTGGAAGAGATGGCAGATCTGCATTCCGGAGAAATGGAAGATGCAACATATTTAGATGGATTTAATCAGCGTCTGAAAGAAAAGAAGTCCTATCTTCTTGTGCGCAAAGACAGTACGATCGTATATACCGGCGCAGATGCAGGAAAGGTGGAGAAAGTTATCTGTCAGCTTCCTGATTACGGGGATTCTGCGACGACGTCAAAAAATGGTATTTATCTTGGCGGAGAGGTACAGGCGCTTGTCAAGCAGGTGGATTTCGTTTATCCGGCAGGGGAACAGGGAAGTGCATTTATTGTCACCAACATCAGCAATGTGATTCCGGAAGTAGAAGAGTTTGTGATGGATATGATGTTTGGTGTGGCCATTGTGCTTGTATTGACAGCATTTCTTCTGATTGTCTGGATCTACCGTGGGATTATGGGTCCCCTTAATAAGATGCGTGTAGCGGCAAGAAGGATACAGACCGGAGATCTGGATTTTGAGATTCCGACAGAGGCAGATGATGAGTTGGGACAGCTCAGCCGAGACTTGGAGGATATGCGCCAGAGACTAAAAGATACCGCGGAAGAGAAGGTTGCTTTTGATAAGGAAAATAAAGAACTGATCAGTAACATTTCCCATGATCTGAAGACACCGGTGACGACGATTAAAGGCTATGCGGAAGGAATCATGGATGGCGTGGCGGATACGCCGGAGAAAATGGAAAAATATATTCGGACCATTTATAACAAAGCAAATGAGATGGATACGTTGATCAATGAATTGACATTGTATTCTAAGATTGATACGAATCGTATCCCATATAACTTCAAGATTTTGTCAGTGAATGATTATTTCTCGGATTGTGCAGAAGACCTTTCGCTCGATCTGGAGGCAAAAAATGTCGAGTTCGGATATTTTAATTATGTGGAAGAAGAAGTGCAGGTTATTGCGGACGCGGAGCAGATCACACGTGTGATCCACAATATCGTCAACAATTCTGTGAAATATATGGACAAGGAAAAAGGGAAGATTAATCTCAGAATTAAAGATGTAGGAGATTTCGTGCAGGTAGAGATTGAAGATAACGGAAAAGGAATCGCAGCCAAAGACCTGCCAAATATATTCGAGAGATTTTATCGAACAGATGCTTCCAGAAATTCTTCGAAGGGCGGAAGCGGAATCGGCTTGTCGATTGTAAAGAAAATTATCGAAGAACATGGCGGCAAGATATGGGCTACCAGCAGAGAGAATACAGGCACAACCATGTATTTTGTGCTTAGAAAATATCAGGAGGTACCGGTAAATGAGTAAGATATTGATTGTGGAGGATGAAGAAGCGATTGCGGATCTGGAAAAGGATTATTTGGAGCTTTCAGGATTTGAAGTAGAAGTGGCAAATGAAGGGACGCTCGGACTTGAGAAAGCGTTAAGCGGAGAGTACGATCTTTTTATTCTGGATTTAATGCTCCCAGGGGTGGATGGATTTGAAATCTGCCGTAAGATTCGCGATGAGAAGAATACTCCGATTATCATGGTATCAGCAAAGAAGGACGATATCGATAAAATACGAGGGTTAGGACTTGGAGCGGATGATTATATGACGAAGCCATTCAGCCCAAGCGAATTGGTTGCGCGAGTGAAAGCGCATCTGGCAAGATACGACCGCTTGATCGGAAGTGCGGCAGAGAAAAATAAAATCATAGAAATTCGCGGACTCAAGATAGACACAACTGCCCGCCGCGTGTGGGTAAATGGAGAAGAAAAAACATTTACGACAAAAGAATTCGATCTCCTCGCATTCTTGGCGGCACACCCAAATCATGTATACACGAAGGATGACCTGTTCCGGGAAATCTGGGATATGGAATCCGTAGGAGATATCGCAACGGTAACCGTGCACATTAAGAAAATAAGAGAAAAAATAGAACTGGATACATCAAACCCACAGTATATCGAAACAATCTGGGGCGTAGGATATCGGTTTAAGGTATAATTTAGGACGTAGCATTTTTGCAAAATGCTACGTCCTAAATTGCGTTTTGGGGTGTCCAAAATTGATTTAACTGTTTTTGATGAAGGTGGTATGGCATTTCGGACACCGGATTTCGATCCGTCCTTTTCCGCGCGGTACGCGGATTTTCTGCTTGCAGCCCGGGCAGCGGTAAATGTGATGTGTTTTCCGTTGTGTCATCATGTTTTTCTGTTTGCCGAACCATGTTCTGAGTTTGTAGGTTTTATTTAGGAATGTCTGGTTCTCGCTGGATCTTTTGTACAGGTTTCGAGAGAACATTCGAAAATATGTCAAAATGATAAAAAACCACGATAAGAGCGACAGTGTGTAGCTGTCAAAGACGATGGACAGCACCATTGTGGCAAGGCCTGCACCAAGAGAATATTTGCCTAAAGTGTCTACTCCGTACCGCCCATACATAAAACGCATAAATTTTTCTTTCAAAGTCATCAACCTCCTGAAAATATATTATTATCATACGATAATGGCAAGTAAAGTCAATAAAACAGAAATTAAAAAAATATAAAATAACTGTAGTCTTTTTTGCTTTTGTGTGAATGATGCTTGTACTGTGAAGAAAAATCGGCTAAAATAAAGCGTAGATTGATGATGGCTGTAGTGATAGAGCTGTGGAAAATGAGGAAGGCTTGGAGTGAGGAAAATGTCGACTAAGAGAAAGATAGATGGGAAATCAAAGGAAATGAATCGTAAGAGAGCAAATCATCACAGAGGGCGCAGAAAGTCAAGGAAGGCGAGACGTAAAAATATGATTTTGAACGTGATCCTTGTAGTTGCGATTGTTGTTTTTTGTGTGTCTGCTTTCAAACTATTACAGATAGGAAAAGGCTATAAAGACGGGCAGAGTGAATATGAGAAAGTGCGAGATGTGGCAATTAAAAACGCAGATGATAAAGAGAAGTTCCGCGTTGATTTTGATGAGCTTATGAAAATCAACGATGATACAGTAGGATGGATTAGGTTCTATAAGGAACCGTCACAGATCAACTATCCGGTAGTGCAGGGCGAAGATAATGACCTCTATCTCCACAAAACATTTTCGGCGAATGAAAATACGTTGGGAGCGATATTTGTAGACGCGGCGGCAAGCTCAGACTTTACAGATAAAAATACAATCATTTACGGACATCGTATGAAAGACGGTTCCATGTTCCGTAAGCTGGAAGAGTATAAAGACAAGGATTTCTGGAAAGAAAATCCGTATTTCTATATTTATACACCGGATGGAAAAGAGATTACTTATAAGATTTATTCGGTCGGTCAAGTGCTTGATACGTCCGACACATATCTGACCTCTTTTGCCGGCGAGGAGGACTATCAGAAGTTCCTTGATATGACAATGAAAGAGGCAGACTACGATACAGGCGTAAAAGTAACGACGGATGATACTATTGTTACACTTTCCACATGTACCGCAGCCAGTGATGAGAACCGTTTCGTTGTGCGGGGAGTCAAAGAGAAAGAAGTGGAGCTTCAGTAATTTAACAGAGACGAGGTGGGAATATGTCTTATACATATGAAGTGGGCGATATCGTGACCTTGAAAAAGCAGCATCCATGTGGCAGCAAGGAGTGGGAAATCCTCCGGGTGGGGGCAGACTTCCGGCTGAAATGTATGGGCTGCGGGCATCAGATTATGATTGCGCGTAAAATTGTAGAAAAGAACACAAAAGATTTGAAGAAAAAAGAGTAGATATGAAAAGAACTTATTTAGTAACAGGTGGAGCCGGTTTTATCGGCTCCAATTATATTCATTACATGTTTGAAAAATATGGCGATAGTATACAGATTATTAATGTAGACAAACTGACATATGCCGGAAGATTAGAAAATCTGGCAGAAGTAGAAGATAGGGGAAATTATAGATTTATAGAAGCGGATATCTGCGATAAAGAAATGATAGAGTCGTTTTTTTCAGAATATGTAATCGACAGAGTCGTACATTTTGCGGCAGAGAGTCATGTGGATCGCAGCATTGATGATCCGGAAATATTTGTGAAAACGAATGTGCTTGGAACCGCTGTTTTGTTAAATGCCGCCCGCAAGGCGTGGGAAAAAGAAGATGGGACGTATCTGGAGGATAAGAAATTTCTTCATGTATCTACAGATGAGGTGTACGGTTCATTAGGTGAAACCGGATATTTTTATGAGACAACGCCATATGCTCCGCACAGTCCTTACTCAGCAAGCAAAGCGTCTGCAGATATGCTGGTGCGGTCGTATATAGACACTTATGGTTTCCCGGCAAATATTACAAATTGCAGTAATAATTACGGACCGCGTCAGTTCCCAGAGAAGCTGATTCCTCTTATTATAAAGAATGCACTCCAAGGAGAAAAACTTCCGATTTATGGAGATGGATTGAATGTAAGAGACTGGCTCTACGTAGAAGATCATGTGAAGGCAATTGATCTGGTGCAGGAGCAAGGGCGACTCCTTGAGACATATAATATCGGCGGTCACAATGAGAAGACGAATCTGGAGATTGTAAATACAATCCTTGAAGTTTTAAAGGAAGCATTAGAGGAAAATGATCCAAGGAAAAGATTTATAAATGATAGCTTAATTCAATATGTGGAAGATCGGAAAGGGCATGACAGGCGTTATGCCATCAATGCAGATAAAATAAGAAGAGAGACAGGGTGGATGCCGGAGACTTCTTTTGAAGAGGGGATTCATAAAACGGTGAAATGGTATCTTGAGAATGAAAAGTGCGTTAAATATTAAGAAGTGACTTAATTTTTGACAGCGTTGAGGAATAAAAACTTTTCGCAATAAAATGTCCGGATTTTATGCAGGAT
>OLNU01000439.1_pt1 | contig 39601 bp, 30 predicted proteins | sample 1672241 | NCBI WGS metagenome assembly OLNU01 (sample SAMEA3136663, study PRJEB25190) | human gut metagenome | biome: human gut; feature: human-associated habitat; material: faeces | place: Austria | collected 2013 | reverse complement strand
AAGCGTCCCTGCCAGTAACTTTGCGCTCCCGCAGGAGCGCCCCCAAGCTGCTCTTCCCCCAACTTTCCGCGAAGAACCCTTTTTTGTCAGTATCTGTCCGTCCGCAAAAGCCATTCCGTCACGCGCCGATTGAGCGCGTAGCAGCGGCAGTACAGCAGGAAAAACAGCAGCAGCGGATACGACTTGCGCGACTGGTACATCTTCTTCCAGCTTGCGCGGCGCAGCTGCTTCAGCGACGGGCAGGTTGTCAGCAGCGCCTTCCATGCCCTCTTCTTCTCCGCCTCCAACTGCGGATTATTCGGGTGATAGAAGTAGCGCTTAATCAAGCGGATATACGTTTCCATCAGCCAAATATCATACGCATCCCAAAATTCTGCCGATTTGTGGTTCACTTCAAGGAACTGCCGAAAGCGCTGGTTAATCAGCTCCAGCTGCTCCGGCAGATTCTCCTGAAAGCGATGGAACGCAGAGTTATCAAAAATACGGTAATACATCAGCGGCTCATCCAGCAAAGCTACGCTTTTCACATTTTCCAGCAAGTTCATGTTGAAAAGCGCATCCTCACACTGTTTCAGCTGCGTATCGAAGCGCAAATTCCTGATAGCTTTGCGATTTACAACCTGCATCCACGGTGCGCCTGTATATGCGTCGATATATCGATTATTGCGATTGAGAATTCCAAGCTGCAATTCTTCCGCAATGGTCGTATTCGTATGTCGAGGATGGCAGCCATGCACACTGGAAAGAACGTTCTGCTGCGGTTGTGCATTCCAATAAGAAAACACCAGCAAATCCGCCGTTTCTTCCGCCAGCTTTTTCATTGCGGATGACAGCAGATTTTCCTCCCACCAGTCATCGGAATCCAGAAAAATCAGCCAGTCGCCATTCGCCGCCGCCATGCCCGCGTTGCGCGCCGCAGATACGCCGCTTTGCCGCTGATGAATCACGCAAAAGCGCGCATCCTTCGCCGCATATTCGTCGCAGATACGCTCCGCGCCGCTGGTCGAGCCGTCGTCAATCAGTATGGCTTCCCAATTCGTGTAGTCCTGCCGCAGGACGGAATGCAAGCATTCGCGCAGGTATTCCTCCGGCGTGTTGTGCACGGGAATGATGATGCTGACTTGATTCATCCTTTTTCTTCCTTTCGTGGATTCCAGCCGCTGCATTAGGGTAACACCGCACAAATGAGGTGGTGCCTTAGAAATACAGCTTCTTGAAATGCCCGGGCAGCAGCATGGCATAGGTATACACGAGTTTCCTGCGCAGCCAGTACGAGGAGCGCATCAGCGGCCAATACAGCGCCCACTGCTTTTTGCGCGCCTTGCGGCGGAAAGGCTTGTTATCCGCCGTATGCAGATAGTATTCTGCCGCAAACATAAACTGCCGGTTTTGCGTAAAGCGGATTAAGTCGCCTGTTTCGCCGTTTTCGCGGTAGAACGCCAGCCGCTCATCGAGAATATCCAGCATCGTCATGCGCTCCGGGGTAAAGCGTTTCGCCATCAAACCGCCCTGATTCGCCGTGTAGAGGTACAGGGCGCCATCCACCATTGCCACCTGCCGGCTTCGGTAAAGCAGCTTGTATATCAGCGCCTCGTCCTCATGCAGCTTCACGTCCGGGAAGCGTTCCGTTTCCAGCATTTCGCGCCGAAACAGCTTCCCCCACGCCGTCACCATCCGCACCCATTCCGACCTGCGGTAAAGCATCATGTTTGCCTCGCGCCCATCCACCACGCGCACAGGCTTATTCGCCAGCGGCACGGCTATTTTCGGCAGATATTCCGCTGGTGTCGCCTTCATGAAATCCCCGACAGCGATTTCCGCGCCGTTCTCCTCGCACGCCGCCAGCAAGCGCTCCACAAAGGCAACATGCAGCGCGTCGTCGCTGTCCACAAAGGTGATATAGGCGCCTGTGCAGATGTCCAATCCGGCATTGCGCGCCATTGAGAGTCCGGCGTTTTTCTGGTGGATGACGCGGATTCGCTCGTCCTTTTTGGCATATTCGTCGCAGATGGCGGGGCAGTTGTCCGGCGAACCGTCGTCTACCAGAATAACCTCTAAGTTCTGATATGTCTGATTCAGCACGCTGTCCACGCACATCGGCAGGTACTTTTCCACCTTGTAAACCGGGATAATGACGCTGACCAATTTGTCTGCTTCACGCATATTGATTCCCATCCTCCTGAAAATGAAGGTATCAATACCAGTTCGCGTCAATAATCACCAGTTCCGGCGGATTATTGATGCGCGGCAGAATCTGCCCCACGTCGTCCCCCAGTCCGCGGCTGATGATGACCTTCGTGCCGGAAATCGTCTGCACGCCTTCGGTCAAATCGGGCAGGAAGCCCTGATCCGGTGTGTAGAGCGCGCCGAGGAACGGAAGGCGAACCTGACCACCGTGCGCGTGGCCGCAGAGCGCCATGTCGATGTCCTTGCCAATCAGCGCGCCCGTATCCTCCGCGTAGTATTCCGGATAGTGGACGAGCAGCATCTTGTAGCCCGGCTGGGCGGCGAAATCCTCTAGGAATCCGCTGGCGTACTTCTCATAGGATACCGGCGCTTCCGCAATGCCGCCGATGAGCAGCGTATTGCTGCCGATGGTCACAGTTTCGTACTTATTCGCCAGAAAGTGCACGCCCAGCGCTTCCAAATCCGACGCGAGTGTGCTGCCCTCGAACACGATTTTCGGCCACTCGTGGTTGCCCGGCACATAGTACACCGGGGCAATTTCCACCAGCTGCGCGCACAAGTCCGTCACGACGTGCGTGTCGTCACTTTTTTTGTCGTTCATGTCGCCCGTGATGGCGATGATGTCCGGCTTCAAGGCACGAATCCGCGCCACCAAATCGCAGTTGTTCTCGCCGAACTCCCGCAGGTGCAGGTCGGAGAGCTGCACAATCCGCAGATGGCTCGTCAGCTGATCCGACTGCACTTTGTAGTAGCTTTCCACAAAGTCCTGCTCATGCGGATACAGGAAGAGGAAGTATCCGCAAACGCCCGCCATCACCAGCAGCACGATCAGCACATGCAGCAGCACTTTTTTCCACTTTTTCATGGCTTAATCCTCCTGCTTTCTGCGGTCCATCATTGCGCCGCGCAGCAGGGTACGCAGCGTATGGGCGTTGGCGGTGCGGCTTTCCGCCATGCCAAGGCTGTATTCCATCTTCGCGTCGCCGCTTTCCTCGTTGTAGGCGTGCACGAGGCGGTGCATGTAGTCCGCAAAGCTCTCCGCGTCCTCGCGGCGGCACTGCTCAAAGAAGCCGATGAACTGCCAGCCGCCGTTGTAATACACCGTACCGCAGGTTGCAGACGCTTCCTTGATGAAGTCCGCGAATCGGCGCAGCACTTCGTTGCCCTTCACGCGCCCCAGCTCGTTGTTGATATGGCTCAGGTTCGTCAGCTCCAGCACAACGCACACGTTGTCGTCGCCCAGCACGCGCTCGGTGTTGTTCTTGATGTACAGGTCGCACGCCGTACGGTTCGGCATTTCCAGCGACTGCTCGGTGAAGAACAGGTACTCCACGAAGTCCTGGATTCGCCCCAGCAGGATGGCGCCGCAGACGCCGAGGATGAAGAACACGACAACGCCCAACATCATGTACAGCTTGACGTTGACGCGCGCGCTCACCGCTGTGGTGGACAGCACGCCCACGTTCACCGCGCCCATGTACTCGTTGTACTCCTCCATCGTCACCAGCAGCACCTGATAGAGGTCATCCAGCCGGGTTTGCAGCGCGCTGATTTCCGCCTCCACCGACGCGCGGGCTTCGGCGGTGTTCTCCGTCGCGTCCGGCGCCTTGGAGAAGGTGTCGATGATGTACTGGCAGTACGCCGCATCAATCAGGCTGTCGGACTTGCGGTTGAGCAGCGTCACATAGTCGCTGATGAGCGTATCGTAAACGGTGGTGCGGTCTTTAATCTTGCCGTCCTCATCATGCTCCTCATAGACGTCATTCAGCACAAGGCCGTTCTGCCCATGCGTGTCCGTGCCGTTCGTTCCGGCATAATACAGCGAGCCTTCCTTATTCTTATTGCCATAGCTTTCAATGACTTCCTTGACGCTTGCCACCTTGTCGCCATCGGTGCCGCTTGTCAGCATGTAATTCGCATACCGCGCCTGATACTTTTTTAGCAGGATTTCGCGGTTCTGCGTCAGCCTTTCGCCCAAGATCTCCGAAAACAGGTACGGAATCCGCACCGACTGGATATAGCTGTATTCATCAAACAGGTCGGAGACGGACAGCCCCGTGCGCGACGAGGTGAAATCCGGCGCAGCGCTTTGGCGGCTGCCTAACTGCGCGATAATCTCATCCACCGAATTGCTGAGAATTTCCGCCTGCTCAATGTAATCATAACCGCCCGCCAGCACGTTTTCCGCGTTGTTGGGGATGGTGGAGTAATCCACATATTTCTCCCCGAAGCTGGCAAAATAGCAGCTCAAAATTTCATCCAGCATCAAGCGCGCGAACTCAGCGCTTCGGCTGCTGCCAACGGTCAGCTTGACAACGTATTCCGTCGGATAGTATTCCTCCACCTCTTCACCTTTTTCCGCCAGCGCATCCTGCCGCGTCTGCACCTCGGCAGGGGTGATGCCCGTCACCGTGCCGCCGGAGCGGATGGTATCGACATTGACGGAATAACCGAGGCGCTCAATCGCTTCCTTGACGACGGTCGAAGAGAAGATTTCGGAAACGTCCAGCGGCTCGCCGTTCGGGGTCAAGCCCTCCGACACCGCGTCGTAGGTGTACTTAATGACAGCCTGCGCCGTGTACGCCTGATTGTTGCTGGCATAGCGCATGAAGAACGCGCCGGCCAAGATGGACATCAGCGCAATCAGCGGCCACCAGCGCTTTAAGTAGCGGATGATGTTAAACTTTCTCATGCTTTTTTCTGCCCTCAATCACCAGCAACAGCACGCAGCAGACGCAGAACGTCACGCCGCCCATCAAGATCGACCACTTGATGCTGTATTCATCCATCGCGCTCATCTGCTCATAGGACACGGTAAGGTAATTGCGCGTCTTATAGCGGACATACTCGCGGTTGATGACATTTGTGCGTTCAATCAAATCCGCCAATTTGGTCTTCATGGTATCAATCAGCATCTCCGCCGTGACGATGTTCTCCGCCGCATTGGCGTCTTCCGCGAGCATCTTCTCGATGGTGTACTCATTGTCCTTGATTTTCTCCTTTGTATCATGGGCATGGAAGTTTTCCGTCTCAGCGGAGCTTGCCTGATAGTCAATCGCCACCTTCGTGCGCGACATATAGAAGTTTGCCTGCGTATCCAGCGTCGGAATCAGCACAACGCTTGTCAGCGCGGAATCGTACATATCAATCGTTGCAAGATGGTTCTGATAGTGGCTCATGAATTTCTGATACTCAATGTTGCGCAGCTGATTCTGATATTTCAGCTTGGACACATAGCGGTCGCGATTTTTGGATAACCCGCTCTGCCGCACATACGCGGTGTACTTTTCAAGGTCAATGTTAGAGAAATTCTGTGCCTTCTTCTGCAAAGAGGTAAACGTCTCGTTGTTGGCTGAGGAACGGAACGTGCCGTTCTCGTTCGCGCGGCTCTTCAAAAAGCGGCTGACTTTGCCGATTTCTTTCTCGAAGAACGTGCCGATTTCCACATACTCCAGTTCATCCAGTTCATCCCAGTTCGGATTGAGCGCCGTATCGACATAGGTGTAGTTCTCGTAGAACACTTCCTTGTACGCCTCGATAATCAGCTGGAGCATGGCACCGGTGCTGATGCTTGCCGGCAGCTCCTCATTGCGCTTGTAGGAGACGGTGTAAGTGGTGGCAATCTTGTAGGCGCTGGCGCTGCCGGAATCAATCGACATGCCGCCGACGCTTGACGCGCTTACGCTGATGTGCTCCGCCAGCGCAAGGGGCTCCATGTTCGTCACGCCCGCCTTTTCAAGCGCACGCGAAAGCACCTCATCAGACTTGAGCAGCGAAATGTTGAATCGCGTCTGATTCGGATAAAGCCCCCTTGTCGCTTCCTCATAGTTCAGGGCAATGAGGGCGGATGCCGACTGCAGCTTTCCCGGATGCATCCGGGCGCTGGTTGTCACCATCGCCGCGATGACCAGCAGCAGGCACAGCAGGCGGTATTTCCACACGCCCTGCAGCATCCGCTCAAGAAGCGACCACACGCCGCTCCTTGCTCGTTTCCGGTTCTTTTCTTTCATGCTTGCCTTTCTCCTCGCCTTGTTCCTGCTCGCCAATCGCCATCGCAATCGGCAGCAGCATAAAGACCGTGTTGATATAGCAGTAGAACACCGTGTTGTCGGTGGCGTAGGTAATGAAGCCGTAAATCGTTTCGTACAGCAGCAGCAGGGCTGTCTGCATCCCGAACTCCTTCTGGCACCACACAATGCGCCCGTTCCAGCTGTACCAAATCCAGAACGCAAAACCCCAGAAGCCTAACTCGATGTACATGGTAACAATATCGTTGTGCATTCCGCCGAAGTTGTGCGTGCCGAATACGCCAACGCCTGCTTCCGTCATGATGCTGATATAGCGTGTAACATAGCCAATGCCATACCCTCGGAAGGCGGGGGAAAAATCGTAGACCTCCTGAAACGCGGCATAGAGCCTGTCGCGCCCCATCGTGTCAATCTCCAGCGCGTGGACGATTTCGTTGAACAGCCCCGACTGAATCAGGTACACATACCCGAAGCAAATGACAATGGCGCCAATGGAAATGAGGAGAATCAGGATGCTTTGGACTTTCGGTTTTCTCCTGCGGATGAACTCGCCCATCAAAAACACGCCGACTAAGCCAATCAGCGCGATGCGTTTGAGGCCCAGAAAGAAGAACAGCCCCGATAAGGCAGCGTAAAGCAGGCGCTTTTTGCCTCGCTCGCAGCACAGGGCGAACAGCAGCATCAGCCCGAAGGCAAACGTCAGGTCATGCACTTCCAGCGCCTTGATGGCGGCGTTCGTGTCAATCCCGCCGGACTTTGCAAACGCAATCAGCCCGGTCACAAACGCCCCGATGCCGTTCTCCTTGATGGATCCCAGCACAATGCAGCAGTTCGCGCCGCACATGCCGTAGAGCGTATAATCAATGCTCCTGCGGCCGAAGAGGTACACCGCGCTGCACATTGCGCTGAGCGATATGACATGGTAGAGAATCGTCGAGCAGCCGCGCGACATGTAGTTAAGCTGCTGAAAATCCAATGCCCAGTACAGCATTGACAGCGCCGCCATCATCACAAACGGCAGCCCGAACATGACCGCAAACTGTCCCACGGTTTTCAGCCGCCGGAAGTCGCCCGTCACCAGCATAAACAGCAGCGCCATGCCCAGCACGCCGACTTGCAGCACATATTTCGTGAACCACGGCAGCCCCAGCCCACCATTCCAGAAGGCGATGGTCATCATGCCGATATACGCCCATTTCAGATACGCCGGGCGCGGTTGAATGTCCTTTTTCAGCATTTCTTTTCGTCCAGCTTCCGCCAGATTGACCCAATTCGCCGCGCCATGCTTGCCACAGAATAGCTTTCCAAGAATCGGCATCTGCCCTCCTTTGCCATGCCGCGGTACAGCGCTTCATCCTCGTAGAGCCGGCGAACCGCGTCCCGCAGCGCATCACGCTGTTTGGGAATGATCAGACCATTTTTGCCTGATTCGATGTAGTCGCGCACGGTGTCTGATTCCGTGGTGATAATCGGCTTGCCGAACATCATCGCCTGCAGGAACACCAGCTGTCCCGCCGAAATGCGCGCATCGGCAAGCGGCACAATCACGCAGCAGCATTCCGACAGCATTTGATAGTACTTCTCGCCGAACACATCGTGATAAATGCGGATGTTGCTGCCGGGGTTCGGGTGGTTGTACGCGTCGGACAGAATGCGCACCTGATACGGCGTGTCCTTCAGCGCATCCACAAGGAAGTCATAGTCGCGGTTGCTCTTTCCCGCCGCAAGGATGAATCGCTCCTCCCCCTGCGGAATGCGCCCGCCGCGGTTCAAATCGCCCAGCCCCAGCGGCACATAGGTGAACTTGTCCGTGCCGAAAATGGACTGGTAATACGCCGGTTCGCTGCTGGAAAAGCAGACGATTTTGTCCAGCGCGGGGCTGTTCACCGCCTTGCGCATGAACCACGCGTACAGTTTGCCCTTCCAGCCCTGCTTGGGGCGGTAGATGAACGTGGTGACAATGAGATGGCAGTGCTTTTTCAGGTGGAAAATGGTGCTGTAAAAAGCGAAAAACAGCCCGTAAAACTGCTGGTAGGACAGAATGGTGCCAAATTCCTTGCGGTGACGCAGGACTTTGAGCGGAAAGAGGAAGAATTTTGCCTTCTTCTTCCATGCGCTGTCCGAAAAATGGCTGTCAATGTGCCAGATGTTCCACTTTTCCCCTGTCTCCGCTTCCATCAGCGCCGCAAAGTTCCATTCCGGCTGCGGCGCGCTGTCCAGCAGAATGAGGTTCGCCTGCCCGTCGTTTGCTTTCATGACATCAGCTCCCTGATTGCCTGATGATTTCGCTCGCAGTTGTGGTCGTCGAGCGCGCCGAAGGTATCGCGGATGTGCTTCTGCATTTCCGGCGTGACGGCGCACTCCGACGCAAGCGCGGTTTCGATGGCTTGCAGCAGCGCCTCCTGCGTCGTCACGACCGCCCCGAAGCCGTCCACGCGATAGTCGAAATAGCCGCGGTCGTGGTGCGTGCCCCAGTACCGCGCCTCGTCAAACTGGTAGTAGATTTCGGGCTTGAGCATATACGCGAAGTCGAACTGGATGCTGGAGAAGTCCGTTATCAGCAGCGCGGAGGCCATCAGCAGCGTCTGCACATCCATCTGCCCCAGCGCGCCGATTTTGACGTGCGGATGCTCCGTGTGGAAGGCAGACAGGAAGCGCTGCACCTCAAAATGCGGGTAGAACACGGCGTCATAGCCGTATTTCGTCAGCAGCTTCTCCAGCTTCGGGTCGGAAATGACCGCCTGCCAGTGCTGGAAATAGTCCGTCTGCTCAAACTCCGCCTGTGTTTTGCCCTCCACGGCGTACGTCCGCCACGTCGGCATGAACAGCACCTGCCGCTTCGTCTCGTGCGGATGCAGAAGCGCGTCATATCGGCACAGCCCCAATCGGCGGACGACGCCTTTCGGATACCCGAACGCCGACTCGACGAAATCACGCTCCTTTTGCAGCGTCGTGACAAACAAATCCATGACGACGTTGGGGTAATGGTACCACTTCATATCGTCAATCATGATGCCATGCTGCAAAAACACCTTTTTTCCGCGCACGATGTGGAGCTTATCGAGCATATAATAGCGTTCAATATCAGGCGTATAGCCGGAAACATGGGTGGAAACCTTCATTTCCGACGCGGCGCAGAGCAGGTAGTGCCGCCAGCTGCGATACGGCACGACGCTGCCCAGCTGCGCAACGCGGTCATAGTCGGGCAGCTGGGGGTCTGCGACGTAGACGGCGTTGATTTCGGGGTGCGCCTGCCGAAGATACGCGAAATAGTGATAGCCGTTGTCACGGGCTTCCCTGCCGCGCTCGGACACAAGCCAAACGTGGCGGTACCGCGGATTGGTGACTTTCAGCACGCCGGCGCAGAGGGCTGCCGCCTCGTACTTGATCAGTTCGCCCAGCAGGGTGGCGCCGCGGCGGAATTTTCGCAGGATGTTGCTCATAACATGTTTCCCTTACTGGTCAAGAATCTCCTCATACGCCTTCAGTCTTTCTTCCATATAGAAGAACGGTGCGCGCTCGCGGACGCGCTGCTGGTAGTATTGGTAGACTTCCGGCTTGTCCAGCATCGTCCGCAAGCCCTCGAAGAGCGATTCTTCGGTGTTCTGCGTAATCAGGCCATACTCGCTGTCGCCCAGAATCTCGCGCATTCCGGAGCAGTCCGTCGTCACGACGGGCGTTTCCAGCACAACGGCTTCGCTCACCACCGTGCTGAACCCCTCGACGTAGGACGGGCAGACGTACAAATCCGCCGCCGCCATATACGGGTACGGGTTATCGCGGAAGCCCAGCAGCTGCACGCTATCCTGCAAATGCTCGTCAATCACCTGCTCCGCCAGATCTTCGTACAGCTCCCCCTTGCCCAGAATCAGCAGGTGGAAGTGGTAGCCACGGCTTTTGAGCAGCCCGCAGACATGAATCAGCCGCTCAAACCCCTTGCGCGGAATCAGGCTGCCGACGCTGACCATCAGAAACTCGCCCTTCGGGATGTCGTCCACCGGCTCGTTCTTCCGGCGGCGGATTGCCTGCTCATCCAGCATATTATAGGCGACATGGACGCGCTCCGTCAAGCCGAATTTCGCGGAAAACGCTTCCTGTACGTTCTCCGACACACAGTAGATGCCGTCAAACCGCTCATAGCACGCCTTTTGATGCCGCATGGAGCGGAACAGGCGATCCTGCTTGGTGTACGTCTGCACGTCGATATGCACCCACGCGTACTTTTTCGCGTGCTGATTGGTGGAGTACGCGAGGATTTTTGTCGGGAACGCCTCCATGAAGGCGACTTCCACGTCCGCGTCGCTCCTGAAGAACCAGCGATACAGCCATTTCGGCGGGATGATGTACTGCATGATGCCGCTGAGGATTTTCTGCGCCCTGCCGTTCTTCACGCGCAGCGCCGGGCGGTAATGCACCTCCGGCGACAGCATCCCGGCGCGGGTATCGTCGTGGAAAAGCGTCATGAGCGTCACGTCGTAGCGGTCTTTGGGGAGGCGGTTGACTGTTTCCACCAGCACCCGCTCCGCGCCGCCCCCGCACAGGCTGTAAATCAGGAACATTACTTTGCGCTTTTTACCATCCATCACGCGCGTTTTCCTCCGATTTCCTCCATGTAGATTTCCAGCAGCCGGTCGCAGTAGCGGTCGAGCGTCATCATGCTTTCCTTCTTCGCGCGGCAGTTGCGCGCCATTTCCTCCAGCAGCGCCGAATCGCTATACAGCGCGCGAATCTTCTCCGCGTACGCTTCGGGCGTGAAGGTGTCGTTGAGGATGCCCGTTTTGCCCTCTTCCACCAGCTCCGGCATTCCACCGATGCGGTTGCACAGCACCGGCGTACCCAGCGACTGCGATTCCAGCAGCGCCAGCGGACAGTTTTCATACCACAGGGAGAGGTGGAGGGTGAAGCGCGCCGCCGCGACAAGCTCCTGCAGTTCCCGTCCAGTCTTGAAGCCGACGAAGCGGACGTTGGGCAGGCCGCACGTTCGGCAGAGTTCCTCCAGCGGCCCGCCGCCCGCAATGACGAACGGAATCTCCGGCAGCAGGCGGCAGGCGGCAAGGATGCGGTCGATGCCCTTTTCCTCCGACAAGCGCCCGAAATACAGGACGTAATCGCCCTTGGGCACGTCGATATCCGCCGTCTTGCTCAAGAAGTTATGAATCATGGTGGTTTTTCCGGCATAGCGCGGAACAGACAGCAGTTTTTCCTCGATGAAGCGGCTTGGGCAGATATAGCGCGCCACGCGGTCATACACATGGCTGCTGGTATAAATCGTGCCTTCTATCGCGCCGATGAGGCTCTTCGCGCGCGACCCGTGGATGCACTTTTTGCGCACGCACGCCATTTTGCACTTCTTCCCGCTGCATTCCTCGCAGAGCTTCCACGTCCCGAATTCCATCATCATGTGGTTCGGGCAGAGCATCTGCAAATCGTGGACGGTCTGCACCATCGGGATATTTTTCTCTGCCCCCGCCAGAATCACGGACGGGGTAAGCTGGAAATTGATGTTGTTGAAGTGAATGATGTCAGGGTGGAAGCGGTCGATAACCTGCCGCATTTTGCGCCGCGCCTCGCCGGAATAGATGATGCGGAAGGGGTACAGCAGCTTTTCCGCGCCGGACGCGTGGAAGTCCATGTTGACAGTCGTCAGCCCTTCGGCGTTCCCGACGGTGTTTTTCTCGTCGTACATGCCGAAATATTCCACCTGATGACCGCGTCTCGTCAGTTCTTCCCCAATGCGGAGCATATACGTTTCCGCCCCGCCGCGCGGGTACAAAAACTTATTGACCATCAGGATTTTCATCGGTTTTCTTCCCTTCCACGTTGATTGGGGGAGACGCCAGAGGCTCTGCCTCTGGACTCCGCAAGGGGCGCTGCCCCTTGACCCCGCCAAAGGGTCTTCGACCCTCTGGACTCCCTTTTTCGCGATTCAGTTGGTGACAACTGCATACTTTACCCGCGTGTTTATTTGGGGGAACGGTGCATCCTCTTGCGCAGCTTCTTCCGAAACGTTTCGCGGTCGAACAGCAGGAAGCCAATCGTCCGCTTGACCAGCCCGGTCTGCTCCGGGATGAAGCCAATCATGCGGCTCGGCGCGTCCGCCGCGCCCATCTCGTGCGCCGCAAGCGCCGCTTCCGCCGACTGGTCGCGCACCAGCGTCCGCAAATCCAGCGCGTTCTCCCCCGCGAACACCACATCCTCGAACGGGATGTTCCGCAGCAGCTCCGCGTCCGCTTCGGGCAGCTGCCGCAGCGCCCCCTCGAAGGGCAGCGACATTGCCAGCTGCACGCCGGGATTGTCAAGCGACTGCATCACGCCCGTTCCGGCGAAGGTATCGTGGAAGTCGCGCACGAATTGCAGCGCGTGATGCTGGACGCAGGTCGACAGGAAATGCGCGGCTTCGTTGCGCCCCTCCTGCGCGTACACCGGGACGACACGCGCATTCTGCCGCTCGAAGCCCACGCAGGGCGCTTCGTCGGAGGACAGCAGGAACTCGCGGAACGCGCCGGACATGGCGGGCGGCATCGGATAGAAGCAGTGCACAGGAAAATCGTAGGCAGCGGACAAGCGCTCACTGTTCCGCCCGTCCGCATGGACGTAGTAGACCGGAATCGCGCGCTGCGTCAGCTGGCAAATCGCCGCCTGCAAGCGCCCGCTGTACCCCATATCAAAGCACGCCGAGCCTTCCGGCAGCTTTTCCTCATAATACGCCCGTGCCGCGCTGTATGCCGCCTGATGACGGCAGCCGTCGTAGAGCTTGTCGCGGAAGAAGCGCAGAAACGCCTGCCAGCGCGTTTTCTCCTGAAACGGCGATTGCCACGGAAAACCCGCCGCCTCCGCCTGATGCCGCAGTTCGCTTTCCGGCGCGTCAAGTGTGCAGAAGGACAGCAGATTCAGCGCCTTTTCGGGCGTGTAGACCGCCCAGCGCACCGGCAGCGCCGCCCAGTCGGTCGGATTCGCCATCAGCGCGGGCAGCAAGCACCGCCGCGACGCGGGAATGTAGTCTGTTTCGACAGCATCCGCGTCTGTGCGCAGCAGCTCGACTGCCTGCCGCAGCAGCGCGCCATCCCGCGCGAGGAACACCAGCCGCTTTACGCCATCCGCCCGGCAGCGGCACAGCAGCCACTTCGCCAGCGCCAGCAGGTGTGTGCCGACGGCGTAGTACCCCAGCCGGGACGGATACGCCGCAAACGCGGAATCCGCCGTCGCGGGGGCATAGCCGTCGTCGAAGAAGCGGTTTGCCGCCAGCCCTTGTGCGCACCTGAGCGCCAGCGGCTGCATCGCGTCCGCCGTCGTGAAGCCCGCCAGACACCCGTGTCCCAGATTCGCCATCTGCGTGCAGTCCGCATCCATGAAAACATCCGCCGGGCGCGGCAGCAGCATCGCCCGCAAACCCGCTTTTTTCGCGGCTTCCACGTCGATTTTCGCATTGTCGCCGATGTGCAGCACATCTTCCGGCTTCACGCCCAATTGCGCCGTCATCTTCCGATAGAGCGCGCCGTTCCATTTCAGCGCGTTCTGCTCATTCGAGAGGAAGAAGCCGTCCCAGCCGCGAACACCGCATTTTTCCAGCATCCGCCGAATCGTGTCCGCGTCGAGGTACATGTCCGACGTCAGCACAACGCGCTTCCCCGCCGCTTTCGCCAGATTGAACAGCTGCACGCCGATTTTGCGCGGGCGGCAGAAATGCACCTCCGCCTCCCGCTCGTTGTAGGTCATTTGCCCCACGCAGTCGTCCGACACGCCCAGATTCTGCATCATGGCGCTGTAAATGTTCCACATCGTCACGTCGGCTTGCGTTTCGGGCAGCCACGCGCGCGCGCAGCTTTCCGCCTCCGTCCGCGCCTGTGCGAAGGAGGTCATGTTCCGCCGCGCCGCCCGCTGCCACTTGCCTTCCAGCGTGTGGAAGAGGTCAGTCGGCGTGCGGAAGGGGCGCAGGATCAGCGTATCGAACACATCCAGCGAAATCACCGGGCAGTCGATGCCGTCCAGCCCCAGAATCGCGCGCTTGATGCGCTCCGTCCCGTCTCGCCACGGGGTCATCGGCTGGTCGAACCAGAAGATTTCCGGCAGATTCGCGTCCTCATCCAGCGAAAAATCCGGGCAGAGCGCCGCCGTCAAGCGGCTGATTTCCGGCTGATTCGCCGTCTTCCGCGCCTGCTCCGCCCACATCCGCGCATACCACTTTCGCGCCTTTTGCAGCTGCTGACGCGCTTGATCCGCCCCCTGCTGATGCAGAAATTCATCCGCGAAGGCAAACACCTGCGCAATATCGGCGTAATTTTTGCGGAATTTTGCCGGATTTCCCGCCGCCCCCGTCGAGGACGACGAATGTTCGCAGTAAAACACGCCGTCGCCGCGGTGCCGCCCGAAACCCTGCGCAAAGAAATACAGCACGACGGAAAACGCTATGTCTTCCGTCATCACAATGTGCTTTTTCGCCAGCGGCGCGCAGTATGGCGCGCACCGCAGCCACAAATCGCGCCGAATCACCTTGTTCCAGATGGTGTGGAAGCTGTAGCACGTCATCGCCTGCTGAAAAAACGCATCCCGCACCGCGCCGCCGCGCAGCTCGTCCTCCAGCACGCAGTCCGCATGAACCGGGCGCACGAAGCGGTCGCCGTTTTCACGCTGCCAGACCGTGTCGCCCATCACGAGGTCAAAGTCGTTTTCTTCCGCCAGCGCGACAGCGGCACGGTAAAAATCCACCGACACAAAATCATCGCTGTCCAGAAAAGCGAGGTACTTGCCCGTCGCCGCGTCCGCGCCGGTCATCCGCGCCGCGAAAAGTCCGCGGTTCTGCGAATGCGTCAGCACCCGAAAGCGGCTGTCGCGCCGGGCATACTCCGCCAGCACCGCGCCCGCGCCATCCGGCGAGGCATCATCCACCAGCAGGAACTCCGCGTCCCGCAGCGACTGCGTGCGCAGCGACTCCAGACACGCGGGCAAATCCCGCTTCGTCCCATATACCGGAACGACCACAGACAGCGTTGCAGCCACCGCGCTTCTCCTTTCTGCCCATCCGAAAACGAGTGATACTTGCCGATTTTGACATGTACATTCTACCATATTCCCGCCCGATTGGCAAGCCTTTCGGGGGATTTTTGCACGCCCCAAAAACGCGGTCAGACAGCTTGTTTCGCCATCTGACCGCAGGATGCCCTATTTTGCGGAAAATCCGCTTACCAAGTAATATCCTCGCCCGTCAGCGCCTTCCACGCCTTGCGGATATCCTTCTGATGCCGCACGCCGTTCTTCGGATCGAGCTTCGCGGTTTCCTCCATCGTGCGCGGGAAATGGACGCACAAATGCCCGTCGAAGTCGTTATCCTTGATGCTGCCGGACAGGTGGGGCATACAGTGCATGGAGGCCAGCACCCAAGTGCCGCTGGGCAGCAGGACATACACCGGCTTCTCGTCCCACGAGAACTTGCCGCCCCACGCCGCCTTCATAATCGCGGTATCCTGCGCCGTCAGCGGCTCAGAGTCCGCGTGGCGACCCAAGGAGTAGAAGCGCAGACGGAAGGAGGAACCGCTTCTCGGCTCATAGACCAGCACCGTCTGCCCGCTCTTGATGGTCGGCTTGATTTCCGTGTACCACATCTGCAGCTTAATTTGGCTCTTTGCCGGGCCATTGCCGAAGGACGCGCCGTTGTTGCCCGTGCCGCCGTTTTGATTTTCGTCTGGCAGCGCAGTGTCGCCGGTCACGCAGTCGCCCGTGTACAGCTTCGTCTGCGTGTTCACGCCCGCGATGCCGTCCGGGGCAAGCCCGTTGCGCTTCTGGAATGCCAGCACCGCCGCGCGGGTCGTCTCGTCATAAGTGCCGTTGATGGTCACGGTATAGCGCAGGTTGCTCAGCGCCTGCTGGAGGCGCAGCACCGCGTCGCCCGTCGCGCCGACTTTCAGGTTGGTGTACACCGTCGGCGTGTTGGAATCAACCTGCTTGCCCTCCGCCGTAATCGCGTTGACGGAGTAGAGGATGGTGTACGTCGCCGTATCGCCGTTGCCGGAGCCGGTCAAGCCGTTGCGCAGCTGGAACGCGCGCATGGCAGCGACCGTGTTCGCGCCGTACTTGCCGTCCACCTTGTCCGTCAGGTAGCCCAAATCCTTCAAGCGCTGCTGAACGCTCTTCACGTCGTCGCCCGTGCAGCCGGAATAGAGCAGGCGGGTCGGGCGCGTCACGCCCGTGGTCGGGGTGGACGTCGGCGTGCTGATGGCAGCAAGCGCATCCGAAGAATACAGCTTCTTGTAGGTGCGCTTGCCCGCCACACCGTCCGCGCTCAAATTGTTGCGCAGCTGGAACGACGCAACCGCCGCCATCGTACCCGTGCCGTAGTTGCCATCCACCGTGCCCGTGTAGTAGCCCAGCGCCTTCAAGCGGCTCTGCACGCTCTTCACGTCGTCGCCGGACGAACCCTCGCGGAGGGTGCGTGTGGGCACGATGCCGAAGGACTGCGCGGGGGTCGGCGTGGGCGTGGCTGCGGACGGATCAGCCGCAATCGCATTGCTCGAATAGAGGATTTTAACCGTGTTAGCGCCGACTTTGCCGTCCGCCGTCAAGCCGTTGCGCGCTTGGAACGCCTGAACCGCCGCCACCGTCGCCGCGCCGTAGATGCCATCCAGCGCGCCGGAGTAGTAGCCGAACTTGTCCAGTCGGCTCTGCACGCTCTTCACGTCGTCGCCGGACATACCGGGGCGCAGGATGCGCGTGGGTGCGCTTTCATCCACCGGCTTGGGAGAGGGCGTGACGGAGCTGCCCGCGTCAATCGCGGTGCTGCTGTACAGCGCCTTAACCGTGTCCTCGCCGCAGATGCCGTCGGACGTAAGCCCATTGCGCGTCTGGAAGCGGCGAATCGCGCTTTCCGTCGCCGTGCCGTACACGCCGTCCGCCTTGCCCGTCAAGTAGCCCAGCGCAATCAGCTTCGTCTGCACGCTCTTCACGTCGTCGCCCTTCATGCCCAGCGTCAGCTTGCGCTCGCCCACGCCGTCGGGCTGCGACGTTTCCTTCGCGCCGATCGCGCCTTCGGAGAAGAGGCGCTTGCGGGTGTTTGTGCCCAGCACGCCGTCAGCGGACAAGCCGTTCTTCTTCTGGAAGGCAAGAACCGCCGCCTTCGTCGCCGCGCCGTACTGCCCGTCGGAGATGCCAGTCAGGTAGCCCAGCGCCGCCAGACGGTCCTGCGTGTACAGCACATCCTGCCCGCCCATGCCCTCGCGGAGCGTGCGGGTCGGGATGCCATAGGCGATGTTGTCCAAATCCGCGGTGGGCTTGGGCGTAATCATCGGCTGGGTGACGTTGCCATTGCTGTCGAAGTAGCTTTCCAGCTTGACGAGCGTGTTCTTGCCCGCCTTGCCATCCACCGTCAGCCCGGTCGCCTTCTGGAACGCCATGACCGCCTCGAACGTGGACTGCCCGAACACGCCGTCCACCTTGGAGATGGTGAAGCCCAGATCCTTCAGCGCCTGCTGCAATACCCGCACGCGCGAGCCGCTGGACGTGTACTGCAATTTGCTGTAATCGCCCTTGAACAGCCCCGTCGCGGTCGAAGAGGAGGACGACGAATTGCCGTCAATGTCAATGCCCGTCTGCTTTTCCAGCAGAGCGATCGTCGCAGAACCGGCGATACCGTCCACCGTCAGGCTGTTCGCCTGCTGGAACGCGGTCACCGCCGCCTTCGTGCCGCTGCCGAAGCTGCCATCCACCGTGCCGGAGTAGTAGCCCAATTGCGTCAAGGCCTGCTGCAAGCGGCGCACATTGTCGCTCTTGTCGTTCTTCTGCAGCTTCAAGGCTGCCGCGCTGCTTGTGATGACCAGCGTCAGCATCAGCACCAGCGCCAGCACACGCACGATGCTCTTTTTCATAGCATTCCCCTCCAAATGTTCCAAAGTACCTGCGGCTATTGTATCAGAAAATCACGCAATTGTAAAGAACTATTACGCATTTGTTACAAGTTGAATTTCTCCAACAGCTCCATCGGGTGGGCGATCAGCACCTTCGCGCCATTGTCCAGCAGCTCCTGCGCCGTGCGGAAGCCCCACAGCACGCCCACTGGGTTCATGCCCGCGCTGCATGCACAGGTCATATCCACCTTCGTGTCGCCCAGATAGAGGAAATCAGCCGGGGCAATGCCGAGCTGCTCCGCCACCAGCAGCGCGCCCGCCTTGTCCGGCTTCACCGGCACGCCCTCCACCTGCCCGCGCACAACGCTGAACGGTACATCCGGGAAGAAGTGGCTGATGACGTTCTTCGTATCCGCGTCGGGCTTATTGGAGAGCACCGCCAGCTTCAAGCCGCGCTCCGCCAAGGCGTGCAGCAGCTCCGGAATGCCGTCGTAGGGCTGCGTTTTCACCTGCGTATGCTTCTCATAGTACGCCTGATACTCCGCCTGCACCGCGTCCGCCAAGTCCTGCCGGTCGCGAACCGCCCGCTGCGCCAGAATCTTCGCGCCGTTGCCGACGAGGTAGCAGTATTCCTTCGTCTCCCAGCCGGGCAGCCCGTGCAGGCGCAAGGCACGGTTCATCGCCGTGGCAATGTCGTCAATCGTGTTCGTCAGCGTACCGTCCAAATCAAACAAAACCGCCTGAATCATCAAAAAAATCTCCTTTATGTGATGAATGGATTTCGCGCCGTGCTGCCATGCTAAGGCAGAAAGGAGCGATGAACATGGACAAAAAACGCAAGGATTCCGTCATTCGCGCAACCGTCGACCGTGCCGCCCTGCTGCGCGGGGTGCTGATGCTGACGGCGCTCGCCCTGCTGCTCTGCTTCGGCTTGAAGCCCAGCCGCGCCGCCGCACCCGACGCCGAGGACGGCGCACTGACCGCCTCCGACGCCTCCGCCCGCCTGAGCGCCGAGTGCGAGCTGCTCCAGCGCGTTACCTTTTCCCCCTGCGGGCACGAAATGACGCGCCGCCAGCGCCTGCCAGCCGAACTTGCCGGCATGACGAAGGACGAACTCGCCGCGAAGTACGACCAGTGGGTCATCACGTCGTTTTCGCCCGCGCAGGTGAGCATGGAACGCGCGCTTGCCCTCTACTGCCCGGAGCATGTTGTGCTGATGCCGGACGAAAGCGGGCAGCTGTGCATCTTCCGCAACCGCTACGGCGACGCGCTGGCGCTGGTGCGCGAACTCGGCGTGCCGCTGAGCGACTTGCCGGACGATGTGCAGGAGGAGGTTCGTCCCGGGCTGGGGTTCGATGACGAGGTCACGCTGGAGAAGTGGCTGGAAAGCGTGCAGTCGTAAATCCCCACCCCATTGTACGCCGATTCGCGCCGCTTGTCCAGCGGATTTCACGGTTTTGTTTGCTTCCAGCGAAGAAGTATGCTATAATGATAGCGAACTTTCGCGATAGAGGTGAGCGCATGGCACGAATCGGCATCATGACCTTCCTGCACAATGACAATTACGGGTCGATTCTTCAAGCGTGGGCGCTGCAAAACGCCGTCCGTTCCTTGGGGTACGACGCGGAGCATATCGACTATGTTCCCTCGCAGACGGAAAAGATGAAGAATCTGCTGTGCAGCGGCAATTCGCCCCGCCTGATTTTGGACGGCATGAAAAAGCGCAGCGCGGCGCGCGGGCTGAACGAGGGCTTTGATGAGTTCCGGCAGACGCAGATGATTTTGTCGCCCATCTGCCGCGACCAGAGCGCGCTGGCGCATCAGGCGCTGTCATACGACGCGCTGATTTGCGGGTCAGACCAGATTTGGTCGCCGACGTGGCTCAATCCGGCGTATTTCCTGAATTTCACGAAGAAGCCGAAAGTCGCCTACGCGCCGTCGCTGGGCGTATCGACGATGACGGACAGCGCGAAAGGGCGCAAAATCGCCGCATTGATACGGGGGTTCGCCGCCATCTCCGTCCGGGAGGAAGAGGGCGCGGCGCTCCTGCAGGCGCTCATCGGCAAAAAGCCCGCCGTCATGCCCGACCCCGTGATGCTCCTGCCGCGCGAAAAGTGGCTGGAACTCATCGGCGGCGACATTCCGATGGGCAATGATATTCTGTGCTTCTTCCTGGCGGACAATCCCGCGTACTGGACGCAGGTGGAGCAGATTCGGCAGAAAACAGGTCTGGGCGTGCGCGTCATTCCGCGGACGGAATCAGCCCTCCAGTCCGCGTATCCGCTGGCAAAGGGCGTGACCCCCGCGCAGTGGCTTTCTCTGATTGCGGGCGCGAGCATGGTGCTGACGGACAGCTTCCACGCCGCCGCGTTTTCCCTCCTGCTGCACACGCCCTGCACAATTCTCCGCCGCTACCGTGAGGACGACCCCGAAAGCCGCAACAGCCGCGTTGACCAGCTGCTGCGCACGCTGCAAGTCGCCGACCCCACACATCCGGATTTTTCCGTGGTGGACGAGCAGCTTGCCATCCAGCGGCAGCGGGGTTTGGACTTCCTGCAATCCGCCATCAGTCAAGCAGTGTCGCAAGCGACGCCGGCAAAGGCGAGGTAAGCGACAGCCAATCCCCCGTCATCGGGTGATGGAGCGTCAAGGCGCTGGCGTGCAGCGCGAACCGCCCCGGCAATTGCGGAATTTCCGTGCCGTAGAGGAAATCCCCGACGACCGGACAGCCGATAGACGCCATGTGTACGCGGATTTGGTGCGTGCGCCCAGTTTCAAGCGTCAGCTCCACCAGCGCGCGCGTTTTCCCGCGTTTCAGCACGCGATAGTGCGTCACCGACGGCTTGCCGGATGCGGTCACGATACGGCGGATGCTGGCGGCGTCCTCCTTGCCGATGGGCGCGTCAATCACGCCGCAGTCGTCATCCGGGCAGCCCTCCACCACCGCCTGATACGTTCGGATGAACTCCGGCGTATGCAGAAGCGCCTGCAAACGGTGCTGAATATGCGCGTCCTTGGCGACAATCATCAGCCCGCTTGTGCCCTTGTCCAGCCGATTCACCGGACGGTAGACGAAATCCGTCGGACAGCGCAAATGAGCGTACAGCGCATTTTCCAGCGTGTCGTCCGGGTGCAGGGCGCTGGACTGGCTCGCCAGCGGGGCGGGTTTGTCAATCACGAACAGCCAGTCATCCTCATGCACAATGGTCAGCGGCAGGGCATACGGCTTGACCGCGTACGCCGGCGCGTTTTCCCGGAAGCGGATTGCCACCACCTGCCCGGCGCGCACAAACGCATCCACCGGGGTCATGACGCCGTCCACCGTGATGCCGCCGTTCCACTTGGCGGACTTCATTGCCGTGTAGCTCACGCCCATCACGCGGCGCAGTACATCGCGCAGGCGCATTCCGTCCTGCTCCGGCAAAACCATATATTCCAACAAAAGCACCTCTTTTCAGGAGATGAAACCAATGAATGACATTCTTGCAATCCTCTCCGGCGGCGATTATGTCTCCGGCGAAAAAATCAGTCAGGAACTGGGCATCAGCCGCGCCGCCGTGTGGAAGCGCATTGCCCAGCTGCGCGAAGAGGGCTGGCAGATTGAAGCCGCCGGCCGCCGCGGCTACCGCCTCATCCCCGGCGACAGCCTCGACCCCATTTTCTGGGTGAATCAGCTGACGACCAAGACGCTTGGACGTGCCATCAACCACTACGAGCACACCATCACATCCTCCAACACGCTGGTGAAGCAGATGGCGGTGCAGGGCGCGCCGAGCGGCAGCCTGTGCCTGTGCGAATGCCAGACGGCGGGCAAAGGGCGGCTGGGGCGCACATGGTCAGCCCCCGCGGGACAGGCGATCCTGATGAGCGTCCTCCTGCGGCCGAAGCTCCCGCCGAAAAACGCGCCGCTGATTACCCTCGCGACCGCGATGGCAATGGCGCACGCTGTCCGCGAAGTGACGGGCATTGACGCGCAGATTAAATGGCCCAACGACCTCGTGTTCTCCGGCAAAAAGCTGTGCGGCATTTTGCTGGAAATCAGCGCCGACCTCGACCAGATTGAGTACGTTGTCGTCGGCACGGGGCTGAACGTGCTGCGCGGGGCATATCCGCCGGAGCTGTCTGACCGTGCTGCCGCCTTGGAGGAATTCGCCAATCCGCCCGTGCGCCGGGAGATTGTCGTGCACTACCTGAAGGCGCTGGAGGACAACATGACGCTGCTGGAGGAGCACGGTTTCCCCGGCATACAGGAAGCGTACTGCCGCCACTGCTGCACGCTGGGCAGCCGGGTGCACGTCATCGGCACAGAGACTGACTTCATCGGCACGGCGGAGGACATTGACGAGACGGGCGCGCTGCTGGTGCGCGACGAAAGCGGCGTATTGCAGCGCGTGCTGTCCGGCGACGTATCCGTGCGCGGGGTCATGGGCTATGTCTGAGCTGCGCGGCATCGGGCTGGATATCTGCGGCATCGACCGCATGGCACAGCAGCTTGACAACACGCATTTTCTCCAGCGCATCCTGACGAAAGAGGAAATCGCGTACCTGCGCAGCCGCGGCGCGTCGGCGGCGGACACGCTGGCGGGGCTGTACGCGGCGAAGGAAGCCGTTGTCAAGGCGCTCGGCTGCGGCATTGCCTTTCCGCTGACGGAGATTGCCATTTCGCACACGGCGCAGGGGCAGCCGACGGCGGTGCTATCCGGCGAGGCGGCATTGCGCTATCCGGGGCATCTGCTGCTGACGATTACGCACGATGCGGGCGTCGCGGCGGCATCAGCACTCTATTTAGAATGAAGGAAAGCCTGCTCATGCGGTGATTGGCGTGGGCAGGCGGTTTTTTATCTTGGTGGAAAAAGCAGCTTGGAGGCGCGTCTGCGGACGCGCAAAGTTACTGCGCAGGGACGCTTCGCTGCCTGCGACCAAGTTGCCATACTACCCTTTTCTCTTGGAGTAGATTTAACGGTGTAACAGTTGGGGCGTTGCCCCAAACCCCAGCAGGGACGCTGTCCCTGCACCCTGCAAGGGGGATCCCCCCTTGACCCCTTCGCGCGATTGAGTTGGTCGCGCTTTCATGCTTCTTCCGCGTGCAGCTTTTTGGGGCTTCGCCTGAGCCGTTATTTGTCCGCCTTCAGCCAGCTTTCCCAAATTTCGGGCTGGTAGCCGATGGTGCATTTTTGTCCGCTGCGGACGATGGGGGATTTCAGCAGCCACGGATTTTCCTGAATCGCGGTCATAATCACGCTGTCAATGTTGCAGTAGCACGCGGGATGCTCCTTCGCGCGCTTGTCCTCGCGGTCAAGAAGCCCCTGCATCCCCACGTCCTTCGCCATCACCTGCAATTCGCGCTCGCCCAGCTTGTGCTTCTTCAAATCCATCACCTGCACCTGCACGCGGCGCTCCTTGAAGAAGCGCTCCGCCTTCTGCGCATCGAAATTCTTCTTGCTGATATAAAGCTGAATCACGCCTTGTTCCTCCTTACGTCGTCGCCCAAGAATTGCAGCAGCATACACTGCTTTCCATCCAGCAGGCGGGATGTGATGCGCTCGGTGTAGCGGCGGCGCAGCTCCTCCACGTTCAAATTGGTGCTGATGACCGTGCCTTTGCCGCGCAGCTGCCGCTCGTTGATGAGGTTGAACCACTGCACGATGGTGATGTTCTCCATCAGCGGTTCAACGCCCATGTCGTCAATCATCAGCACGTCGGTATCCATCAGCGTGTCCATTTCCTCCTGTTTGCCGGAGAAGTACGCGCGGCGGGCGACGTCCAGGAAGCGGTAGGCGCTGATCATCATCACGTTGAAGCCGCGCTCCAGCAATCGCTTCGCGATGGCGTGCATCAGGTACGTTTTTCCCAGACCGCTCTGCCCCATCAGCAGCAGATCCATCGTCGCGGCGCTGGGGTACTTTTCGGCGTACTGTTCGCACTGGTGGCGCAGCATGTCCATCAATTGCCGCTGGCTGTACTTTTTGCCCGGCAGCGGCTGGTCGGAGAACACATTCGGGTCAAACGCGGCGAACGACTGCTCCGCCTTTTCGCCCAAGCCGACCTCGCGGTACAGCCGCGCGTAGAAGGCACTGCGCAGGCACGGACACATCTCGCGAATCGGCTCGCCGACGTATCCCGTGTCGCGGCACTGCTTGCAGCGGTAGACGGGGTCAAGATAATCCGCCGGGAAGCCGCTTTGGCGGAGCAAATCGGCGATGCGCTTGTTCATCACGTCCATGCGGGCGGGCAGGTCATCCGCCGCCGCTTTGCCGTTCAGGATGCCGCGCACGCCGCCGAAAATCAGGTTCTGGCGCTCGGCGAGGTACTGCCCAATCTCCGGGCAGCGGGTGATAACCTCCTGCCGCCGCCGAAGCTCCTCCTGCGAATTTTTGAGGCGCTGCTGCTCGTACTCCTGCTGCAGCGCCTGCATGATTTCCTTACGCATGGCTTTCCTCCCACTCCTGCATCATGGCGTCCATGGCATCCTGCGTCGGCGTGTAGGTGCGCTGGGTGTACTGCTGCTCCCCGACGACCTTCGGCGCGCGCGCGGCGGGTGCGGTGGATTGGCTCGGCTGCTGCTCGAAGCGTTCGCGCTCCGCCTTTGCCGCCTCCATCGTCGTGATGCCTTTTTCCCGGAAAACTTTCAACATCTTGTTGAGGTATGCCATCGGTGATTTCTTCCCTGCCGCCCACGGCGCGCAGCCCAGCACAAACATCTGCGCGAACCGCCATTCCTCCGTCCACTGCTTCACAAGGGCACGGTCAGCGGCGTTCGGCTTCGTCTTTTCGTCAAGCTGCATCGCCTGATAGAGCACAATCAGGAACTCGTTCTGCTCGTCAATCTGCCGCATGTACGCGTCAATTTCCGGCAGCGTGCGCAGGCTGCGGTTCTGCCATGCCATCAGCGTCTGCATCACGTCCTGCAGCGTCGTCATGCCCCATTTGGCGCACTGCTGCGCCGCCAGCAGAATCACCGGGTCAGGGTACATGGTCTGGAAGCTCTTGTACGTCGCTTTCGTCGTGTCGTTGATGGTAATGCTGTAATTGCCCAGCGCGCGCAGAAATTGCTTGATAGGCTCGTTTTCCTTCCGGCTGCCCTCGATATCGCCCGACACATCCTGCTCCGTGCGCACATTCCCCTGCTCGTGCAGCCGCTTCAAAATCCCGTCCAGATACGCAAACGACGGGTTGCTGCTCTTGATGGTTTCATCCACCGCGCGCAGGATTGCATCCGGCGTGAACTGCCAGTCCACCAGCCACTTGCTGTACATCGTCTGTTCCGGCTCGGTCGGGTAGCGGCGCAGGCCCAGCTTCTCCAGCACCTTCTTGCTGCCGCCCCAAACGGTCTGGTCGCGCCGGAAAATCTCCTGCGCCTCCTCCACCGTCTGCACCTTTTCGTCCGCCAGGCGCATCGCCATCTGCTCGGCTTTTTTCATGCTCACGTTCTTGCCGTGCTTCTGCACCATGTGGCGCATCATGGCAATCACCACGTCCGGCGGCAGGTGCATCTGCTCCACCCACTCGTAGCATTGGCTGACGTCCTTGCCATGCAGCCGGCGGTCGTTGTCGAACACGCCGTAGATGGCTTCCGCGAATTGCTCGTATGCTGGGTCAATCTGCGCCTGTGCGCCCGTCATCATCACCTGATAGATGTTCTGATAGCGGTACTGCGGCGGATTATCCGCCACACGCTGCACCAGCCCCTTGCGCTCCCAATAGCGGTACGCCGCGCGAATATCATCCTCCGTCATGTTCAGCTCCCGCGCCATTTGCTGCAAATCGCTGATGGCCTCATGATGATAGCACGCCACCAGGCCGAAGAGGTACACGCGCACCGCGTCCCCCGACGCTTCGGGCAGATAATTAAGGATGAACTGGTTGGGCAGCGGCGTTACGTCAAACAGCGCCGCCTGCTCGTCAAAGGAAAACATCGCCATGCAAGCCGACCTCCGTACCATCTTCCGACAGGTTTCCCTTCTATTATACCATGCTTGCTTCATGCCGTCAAATGTGGTATAATGGAATTTGTTCATGCGGATTTCTGCATAAAAAGGCACGGATATACATCATCAGGAGGATTCTCACCTATGGGGCGTACAGTAGTCATTGCGGAAAAGCCGAGCGTGGGGCGCGATATTGCCCGCGTGCTTGGTTGCCAGAGCAGCGGGCGCGGCTGCCTGACGGGCGGCGACTGGGTCGTGACGTGGGCGGTCGGGCATCTGGTGACGCTGGTGGAGCCGGACGAGCTGGACGAAAAATACAAGCGCTGGTCGTTTGACACCCTGCCGATTCTGCCCGCCGAAATCCCCTTGAAAGTCATTGCCAGCAGCCGCGATCAGTTTGCCGTCGTCCGCAATCTCATCAACGCGCCGGAAACCGATCGGCTCATCTGCGCAACCGATGCCGGGCGCGAGGGCGAGCTGATTTTCCGCTACATCTACGAAAAAGCGGGCTGCAAGAAGCCTTTCGACCGCCTGTGGATTTCCTCCATGACGGACGAGGCGATTCAAGAGGGCTTCCGCGCCATCCGCAGCGGCAGCGACTACGACGGCTTGTACCGCAGCGCGCAGTGCCGTTCGCAGGCGGATTGGCTTGTGGGCATGAACGCCAGCCGCGCTTTTACCCTGCGCTATGACGCGCTGCTGTCCGTCGGGCGCGTGCAGACCCCGACGCTGGCGATTCTGGTCAAGCGGCGGAAGGAAATTGAGGACTTCAAGCCGGAGGAATACGCGACCGTCACGGCGGATTTCGGCGACTATCGCGGCATGTACTTCCGCGAAGGCTTGGAGCCGGACACGCACATCCCCAAAATCGACGACGCGAAAGCCCTTGCCGCGCAAATCAAGAATCAATCCGCCACAGTGATAAGCGCCGAAACCGCCCGCCGCCGCGACCTGCCGCCCCAGCTCTACGACCTGACCAGCCTCCAGCGCGACGCGAACCGCCTGCTCGGCTTCACCGCCGACAAAACGCTCAAGCTCGCCCAGTCGCTCTACGAAACGCGCAAAGCCCTCACCTATCCGCGCACGGACAGCCGCTATCTGCCGCCGGACATGATTCCGCGCGTCGTGCAGACGATGAAGGTGCTGCCGGAAAGCTATCAGGCGCTTGTGCCGGGCGCGCTGCCGGATGGGAAGCTGCCCGTCAGCAAGCGCACGATTGACGAAACGAAGGTCACCGACCACCACGCGATTCTGCCCACGCCGAAGCGAATCAATCTGGACAGCCTGCCCGAAGACGAGCGGCAGCTGTACGATATGGTCGTCCGGCGGATGCTGACGGCGTTCTATCCCGCGTGCGAGTACGACGCGACGAAGGTCATCACCGGGGTCGGCGAGCACCAATTCCGCACGAACGGGCGCGTCGTGCTGCAAAACGGCTGGCGGGATGTGCCGCCGCTGGCGAATCCGCCGAAAACCGGGCGCGCGAAGAAAAAATCCGCCGACGCCGAGGAGGAAACCGCCCTGCCGCCGCTGTCCCCCGGCGACACGCGCACCGTCCGCGCCGCCGAGGTCAAGAGCGACCAGACCAAGCCCCCGGCGCAGCACAACGACGCGTCCCTGCTCTCCGCGATGGAAACCGCCGGGCGCGAATCCACCGACGAGGAAATCGCGCGGCAGATGAAGGGCAGCGGCATCGGCACGCCCGCGACCCGCGCCGCCATCATCGAGCGGCTGATTCAGGTCGGGTACGCCATCCGCAAGGGCAAGACGATTCTGGCGACGGACAAGGGTGTGCAGCTGATTCAGATCGTGCCGCAGGAGCTGTCCTCCCCTGAAATGACCGGGCGCTGGGAACTGGCGCTCGACCAAATCACCGACGGCAGACAGGACGCGGACAAGTTCATGGACAGCATCCGCAAATTCTCCACGTTTCTGGTGAATTTCGCCCGGAATAACCGCGCCGACGTGGTCTTTCCGGATGATGGGCGGCGAAAGAAGCGCACGCAGTCGATGGTCACGCGCGGCACGAAAATTGACGGCTGCGTCTGCCCGGTCTGCCGGAAGGGCGGCGTGCTGGAAAGCCCGCAGGCGTTTTTCTGCTCCCGCGCGGCGGACGGCTGCCACTTCACCCTCTGGAAGGACTGCCTGACGCGCGGCGGCGGGCCGATGCTGACGGAAAAGCTGCTGCGCCTGCTGCTGGAAAAGCAGGTTGTGCGCGGCTCAACGGGCGCAATCACCCTGCTGGACGGCGCGATTTCGTTCTTCCCCAACGGGTCGGATCGCGCCAGCGCCTGTCGCCCGCTGACGTACGAGAAAAAGCACCGCTGATACGCCTTGCTTTTTTCCGCTAATGCGTGTACAATAGAGTGTGTTTCTAAAATGAGACCGGTGCAGTTTCGAGCAGATTTTCTTGCAATTCAAGGATGAAAACCGAAGGTTTACTGGCGGTAAATCGAGGTTTGAAGACGCAGAAGTGCATGAAAAGATGCCGAAAATGCTGCCGGGCGAATTTAGAAACACACTCTAGGAAATGGAATGGAAACGCCGGTTTTTTCCCGGCAGAAAGAGGTCTTAAAATGGCTGCAAAGCTCCGCAAGCGTGAGGAAATCCCCGCGCAGTACAAATGGGACTTGTCGCACATTTACCCTGATGATGCCGCGTGGGAGGCCGCTTTGGCGGATGTGCTTGCGTCCGGCAAGAAGTTCGCCGCGTGGGAGGGCAAAGTCGCCGAAAATCCCCGTCAGGCCATTCGCGAGTATTTCGACTTGAATCAGCAGGCTGAGCCCGTTTTCTCCTACGCGTTCCTGCGCGGCGAAACGGACAACGGCGACCCGGTTGCGCAGGGACTTCGCGCCCGCGCGTCCCAGATGGGCGTACAGCTGTCCACCGCAATGTCCTTCTTTGAGCCGGAGCTGCTCTCGCTGGATGATGCGCTGCTGGCGGAAATCGCCGCTGATCCGGCAATGGCGGATTATGACGCGTTCCTGCGCAACCTGATTCGTCAGAAGCCGCACACGCTGCCCGCCGAGCAGGAGAAGCTGCTCGCCATGATGGGGCAGGTCGCCCAAGCCCCGAACCACATCTTCGGGATGCTGACCGACGTGGATATGTCCTTCCCGCCCGTGCAGATGCCCGACGGCACGACCGCCGAGCTGACTGAAGGCACATATTCCCAGTTCATCCGCTCTGACAGCCGCGACGTGCGCAAATCGGCGTTCGACGGCATCATGAACACCTACGGCAGTTTCGGCAGCACCATCGCCGCAACGTACAACGGCAGCGTGCAGAACGACGTGTTCCAGGCGCGCGCCCGCCATTACGCCACCGCCCGCGATGCCCGCATGGAACCGCTGGAAATCCCCACGAGCGTCTACGACAACCTCATCAGCGAAGTGCACGCGGCGATTCCGGTGCTGAATGAGTATCTGGCGCTGCGCAAAGCGCTGATGGGGCTGGATGAATTGCACATGTACGACCTCTACACGCCGATGGTCAAGGATTTCCACATGGAGCTGAGCTACGACAAGGCGTTTGACCTTGTGCTGGAAGGCCTGAAGCCCATGGGCGAGGACTATCTGGCCAAGCTGCGCGAAGCCCGCGTCGGCGGCTGGATTGACGTGTACCCCTCCAAGGGCAAGTCCTCCGGCGCGTTCTCCTCCGGCAACCTGCGCGACGTGCACCCCTATGTGCTGCTGAACCACAACGACAATTTGTCGGATACGTTCACCATCGCGCACGAGTTGGGGCACTCCATGCACTCCTTCTACTCCAACACCAACCAGCCCGCGCCCAAGAGCGATTACAGCCTGTTCGTGGCGGAAGTCGCGTCCACCTGCAACGAGGCGACGATGATGCGCCACCTGCTCAAGACGTTTGCGGACGACAAGAAGGCGCTGGCGTACCTGCTGAACCACTTCCTGGAGCAGTTCCGCACGACCGTGTTCCGTCAGACGATGTTCGCGGAATTTGAGCTGATTGCCCACACGATGGCGGAGCAGGGGCAGCCGCTGACCCGTGAGAGCCTGTCCAAGGCGTACTACGAATTAAACCAGAAGTATTACGGCGCGGTCTGCACGGTGGATGAGAACATCGCCAACGAGTGGATGCGCATCCCGCACTTCTATCGCTCCTACTACGTCTATGTGTACGCGACGGGCTTGTGCGCGGCGGTTTCGCTCAGCGACAAGATTCTGTCCGAAGGCGAAAGCGCCGTCCGCGACTACCGCAAGTTCCTGTCCGCGGGCTGCGCCGTGCCGCCGATTGACGCTTTGAAGCTGGCGGGCATCGACATGAGCAGCCCCGAACCCATCCGCCGTGCGCTGGGCGTTTTCAAGGACACGCTGGCGCAGTTCAAGGCGGTTATGGTGTAAACAGGAGGTTCATTTTCCATGATGCACGGTTACGACAAGGATGCGGCGGTCGCGTTCATCACCCGCTGCATCCGCAAGGCGGATCACCCGGAGCTGGCGGAAGATATTCCCGCGCTCGTGCCGCAGATGATTGACGCGGACATGGCGTACATGCACGAAGCGGGCGTTTTGGACGACGACGGCTACGCGGGCGACGCGTACTACGAGGATGACGAAGCGATTGAGTACATTGTCGAATCACTGGCGGCGAAGAACGCGCTCGACCCCGAGCAGGCGGTCAAGCTCGCCGCGCTGGTAGACGACTACCTCGATGCCCAGCAGATGTTTTTGGAATCGCAGGGTATGGTGGAGTACGGGGAATAAACATTACAGACACTAAAAAAGGTTCTGCACCTCGCATTTGTGGGTGCAGAACCTTTTCTTATCTCTTTACTTCTCGACGGTAATCGGAAAATTTTTCTCTAAAATCTGAATTGTTGCTGTATCGTAACCAAAGTTAGTGCTATATGACAAGATGTTGTACTCACATATAGTTTTTATCACTGTAATAAAGTCAGCAAGATCCTCCATGGTCGGCTCCAATGTAATGCTTCCAAGTTTCATTTTAACTTTAAAGGAAATTTCTTTTGCATTTGCAATAGCTTGCAGTGCATCTGCATTCGATGTCAAGACAAGTGTTACTTGTTCTCCGTCTATTGGCATCAATTTACAAGTAATCAATGTGTCATCCGCCAGTATTGACACCTCTTCGACCATACTATATGTCTCATTCTTGTTGTCCACGGCTTTTGCATAGAATTGTACCGCCAATACAGAATCCTTATCACCATCGACTTGTATTCCAATCACAAGCCGCGCATCAGAGTATTTCTTTGCATAAGCGCCATAGTATGACCAAGTTTTTTCAAACTTGTCATAGCTGTACCCGTCCAGCTTTTCCAGCACGGTATAGTCGAATTTCTGCTCCTCCGCTAATCCGACACACCCGCACATCATGACTACCAGCATCAGCACCGCCAGAAACCGTTTCATTCGTTTCTCCTCCTTTTTTCGGGTTCACCCCGTTGCAACTATTATAACCTGTTTCAGGTTATTTGTCAATACTCTGTTTCAGGTTATAATAGAATATTACGCGAGGTGATGTTGATGCGGTATCGTCGATTGCGTGATTTGCGCGAAGACCACGATTTGAAGCAAATCAACGTCGCCTCTATGCTCAACATGTCACAAACTGGTTACAGCAAATACGAAACCGGCGAAAACGATATTCCGACGCACATTCTCATCCAGCTTGCAGATTTCTATCACGTCAGCATCGACTATCTGCTCAATCAAACCGATAATCCGGAACGAAATAAATGACGGTTCTCTTCCATCAGCGGAAAGAGCCGTCATTTTTCATTCCACGCAAAAAGAGCGGCCTGCTCTTTCACAGAACAAGCCGCTCGATATTTACGCAACCGTCAAATTACGCGTGGGGGCCAGCTTCAACCAGCGCCTTGCCAGCGTCGTTGCCGGTGTACTTGACGAAGTTCTTCTCGAAGCGGGACGCCAGATCCTTCGCCTTGTTCTCCCATTCGGAAGCGTCGGCGTAGGTGTCGCGGGGGTCGAGAATCTTGGAGTCCACGCCCGGCAGTTCGGTCGGAACCTCAAAGTCGAAGTACGGAATCTTCTTGGTGGGCGCCTTCAGGATGTCGCCGGACAGAATCGCGTCGATGATGCCGCGGGTATCCTTGATGGTGATGCGCTTGCCAGTGCCGTTCCAGCCGGTGTTGACGAGGTACGCCTTCGCGCCGTTCGCCTTCATCTTCTTGACCAGCTCTTCGCCGTACTTGGTCGGGTGGAGTTCGAGGAACGCCTGACCGAAGCAAGCAGAGAAGGTGGGGGTCGGCTCGGTGATGCCGCGTTCCGTGCCAGCGAGCTTCGCGGTGAAGCCGGACAGGAAGTAGTACTGGGTCTGTTCGGGCGTCAGGATGGACACGGGCGGCAGCACGCCGAACGCATCAGCAGACAGGAAGATGACGTTCTTCGCGGCAGGCGCAGCGGACACCGGGCGCACGATGTTCTTGATGTGGTTGATCGGGTAGGACACGCGGGTGTTCTCGGTCACGGACTTGTCGGCGAAGTCAATCTTGCCGTTCTCGTCGAGGGTGACGTTCTCCAGCAGCGCATCACGGGTGATGGCGTTGTAGATGTCCGGCTCGGAGTCCTTGTCGAGGTTGATGACCTTGGCGTAGCAGCCGCCTTCAAAGTTGAACACGCCGTTGTCGTCCCAGCCGTGCTCGTCGTCGCCGATCAGCAGACGCTTGGGGTCGGTGGACAGGGTGGTCTTGCCGGTGCCGGACAGACCGAAGAAGATGGCGGTGTTCTTGCCTTCCTTATCGGTGTTGGCAGAGCAGTGCATGGACGCGATGCCCTTCAGCGGCAGGTAGTAGTTCATCATGGAGAACATACCCTTCTTCATCTCGCCGCCGTACCACGTGTTCAGGATGACCTGCTCACGGCTGGTGATGTTGAACGCCACGCAGGTTTCAGAATTCAGACCGAGTTCCTTGTAGTTCTCGACCTTCGCCTTGGACGCGTTGTAAACCACGAAGTCCGGGGTGAAGTTCTTCAGCTCTTCTTCAGAGGGCTGGATGAACATGTTCTTGACGAAATGCGCCTGCCACGCCACTTCCACGATGAAGCGGACGGCCATGCGGGTGTCCTTGTTCGCGCCGCAGAAGGCATCGACGACGTACAGCTTCTTATTAGACAGCTCCTTAATCGCCAGATCCTTCACGGACGCCCACGTGGACTCGGTCATCGGATGGTTGTCGTTCTTGTAGCCCTCGCTCGTCCACCACACGGTGTCCTTGGAGTTCTCGTCCATGACGATATACTTGTCCTTGGGGCTGCGGCCGGTATAAATGCCGGTCATGACGTTCACAGCGCCCAGTTCGGACACCTGACCCTTTTCATAGCCCTCGTTGGTGGACTTGGTTTCTTCTTCGAACAGCAGATCGTAAGAAGGATTGTGCACAACCTCGGTCGTGCCGGTAATGCCATACTTGCTCAGATTCAGCTCTGCCATGTAGAACCTACCTCTTTCTTTAAATTGGTGGGACAATACACTGCGGATTCAGGAAAAATCCCGATTCTCCACATCTATATCATACACCACTTGCGCGGTAAAATCAAGATGTACTTTGGCAAATTTTCTGCGAACAGCTTGACACTTGATGCTTTTTGTCTAAAAACACGATACAAAGTCGCCCGAAGGGGTCAAGGGAGCGACCGCGGACTTCGTCCGTTTTCGCTGCCCCCTTGTTGCCTCCGCAGAGGCAAAACCTCTAAAATCACAACAAGGTCAGGGGTAAACCCGTGCGGATTCGCCCCTGACCCTCTGCCAATTAGACAGGCATCGTCTTGTCAGCCTTGTTCAGCATGGTGGAATCCACCTTCAGCTGCTGCGCTGCGCGATACTCGAAGAACTTCGGCGCAACCTTCGGGAACATGGCGTAGGACAGCACGTCTTCCTCGCACTGATACCATTCGCGCATTTCCTCACGCAGCTTGTCGAGTTCCGGCGGAATGTCGTCGGCGTAGCGATGGGTAATGACCTTCGTGTCGCCGATGCACTTCTTGCGCACGTCCTCGTTCACCTTGCCCGGCAGACGGCCGTAGTGACCCGCCAGCAGGTCCTTGGATTCCTTCGGCACCATCTTGTAGCGCTCGCCGCCAAGCACGTTCATCACGGCCTGCGTGCCCACGATCTGGGAGGTCGGCGTGACCAGCGGCGGATAGCCGAAGTCCTTGCGCACGCGCGGCACTTCCGCCAGCACGTCGTAGTACTTGTCCATCTGGTTCGCCTGCTTCAGCTGGCCAATCAGGTTGGACAGCATGCCGCCCGGCACCTGATACTGCAGGGTCTTGACGTCCACGCCCAGCACGCGCGCCGGGTCACGCCAGCCGTCCTTGGTCAGGCGATCCGCCACCGTGCGGAAGTGCGCCGCCAGCTGCGCCAGCAGGTCGAGGTCGAAGCCCGTGTCGTATTCCGTGCCCTTCAGGGTCGCAACGAGGGATTCGGTCGCCGGCTGAGACGTGCCGGAGCCCAGCGGGGACAGGCAGGTATCCACCACGTCCACACCCGCTTCGATGGCCTTGAGCAGCACCATGTCGCCCGTGCCGGTGGTGTTGTGCGTGTGCAGGACGATGGGCAGGTCGGTTTCCTTCTTCAGGCGCTTGACGAGGCTGTACGCCTTGTAGGGCAGCAGCAGGTTCGCCATGTCCTTGATGCAGATGACGTCCGCGCCCATCTTCTGGATGTCCACGGCGAGCTTGACGAAGTAATCCTCGTTGTGCACGGGGGATTCGGTGTACGACATGGCGATTTCCGCCGTGCCGCCGTACTTCTTCGTCGCCTTGACGGCGGTCTGCATGTTGCGCAGGTCGTTCAGCGCGTCGAAGCAGCGGATGATGTCAATGCCGTTTTCGACGGCCTTCTTGACAAAGAAATCCACCACGTCGTCCGCGTAGGGACGGTAGCCCAGCAGGTTCTGGCCGCGCAGCAGCATCTGCAGCTTGGTGTTGGGCAGCGCCTTGCGCAGCTTGCGCAGCCGCTCCCACGGGTCTTCGTTCAGGAAGCGCAGGCACGCGTCGTAGGTCGCGCCGCCCCAGCACTCCAGAGAGTAGTAGCCAACCTTGTCCAGCATTTCGCAGGCAGGCAGCATCTCATCGGTACGCATCCGGGTCGCGGCCTGAGACTGGTGGCCGTCGCGCAGGATGGTATCCGTAATTTGAACCTTTGCCATAGGACGAATTTCCTCCTTCAGTTCGGTCAGAGGCGGAGAAGCACTCCCCTGCCCCTGACCGGATACGTTGGATACGTTTCCATCTGACTGCTGATTTATTCAGCCAATTATCAGCCGAACATACTGAGCAGCACACCAGCCGCGATGGCAGAGCCGATAACGCCAGCAACGTTCGGGCCCATGGCGTGCATCAGCAGGAAGTTCGCGGGATTGGCCTTCTGACCTTCCTTCTGGGACACACGCGCCGCCATCGGCACAGCGGACACGCCGGCAGAGCCGATCAGCGGGTTGATCTTGCCGCCGGAGAGCTTGTTCATCAGCTTCGCCAGCAGCACGCCGCCCGCCGTGCCCATGCCGAACGCGACAATGCCCATCGCGATGATTTCAAGCGTGCGCACCGTCAGGAAGGTAGAGGCAGTCGCCGTTGCGCCGACCGTGATGCCGAGGAAAATCGTGACGATATTCATCAGCTCGTTCTGCATCGTCTTGTTCAGACGTTCGGTCACGCCGCATTCCTTCGCGAGGTTGCCCAGCATCAGGCAGCCGACCAGCGGAGCAGCGGACGGCAGCAGCAGCGCAACCAGAATGGTGACGACGATGGGGAAGATAATCTTCTGCGTCTTGGTGGCAGGCTTGAGCTGCTCCATGACGATTTTGCGTTCCTTCTCGGTGGTCAGGGCGCGCATAATCGGCGGCTGAATGACAGGCACCAGCGCCATGTAGGAGTATGCCGCGACCGCGATCGGGCCAAGGAGGTGCGGGGCGAGCTTGCCCGTCAGCCAAATCGCCGTCGGGCCGTCCGCGCCGCCGATGATGCCGATGGCGCCCGCTTCCGCAGCGGAGAAGCCGAACACGGCATACGCGAAGATGAACGTCATGAAGATGCCCAGCTGCGCCGCCGCGCCCAGCAGCAGCGTCTTGGGGTTGGAGATCAGCGGCCCGAAGTCCGTGCCCGCGCCAACGCCCATGAAGATAAGGCACGGATAGATGCCCAGCTTCACGCCGAGGTACAGGTAGTCCAGCAGACCCGCGGAAATCGTCTTGCCTGCCGTCGCCAGCATCGCGCCGGTGGCGGTGTAGACCGCGCCGTTCTTCAGGAAGGCGTCTTCCAGAATGATGGAAGCCGCGTTGCCGTTGGCGGCGAACTGCGCCAGAATGTCAGCAAAAGGCACCAGCTTCGTCGGGTCGTCGATGGTGACGGCGTTGACGAAGTGACCCAGCACGACATTGTTGCTGGTCAGAATCTGACCGGCGGCATTGACCATGTAGCCCACGGAATCAACAAAATCCTTGCCGTCTATCAAGACCGCGCCGCCGAACAGCGCCCAGTTGGCATGGCCGCCGGCGAAGAGTTCTTCGTGGAAGATGTCGCTGCCCAGCAGGTTGGTCAGCAGCATACCGAAGGCAATCGGCAGCAGCAGCAGCGGCTCAAATTGCTTGACAATGGCGAGATACAGCAGTACGCAAGCGATGGCGACCATGATCAGCGCCAGCGGGTTCGTCAGATACTGGTAGATACCCGAGGTCGTGACGAGCCCCATGAGGGTTTCGCCCACATTGATTCCCATTATATCAGCTCACTTTCCTTCGGGATCGGTAAATACGTCGGATTACGCCAGCACGACCAGCGTGTCTCCCGCGCCGACCGTCGCGCCCTTGGTCACAACGACCTGCGCCACTTTGCCGTCCTTGGGGGCGGGAATTTCGTTTTCCATCTTCATGGCTTCCAGCACGCACAGCACCGTGCCCGCCTTGACCGTGTCGCCAACCTTGACCTTCACGTCCAGGATGTTGCCGGGCATGGGCGCCTTAACGGGTTCGCCGCCCGCCACGGGAGCCGCCGCAGCAGCCTTGGGCGCAGCAGCCGGAGCCGCCGCCACAGGGGCAGCAGCGCGCACGGGCGCAGCGGTCTGCACGCCGCCGACTTCTTCCACATCCACCACATAAGTCTGACCGTTGACCGTAATATTGAAGGTACGCATGATGGGATTTCCTCCTGTCAAAATCGTTCAATTTGTTGTCATGTTCAAGCCGATACTATTTCCAAATGAGCATGTGCCAAGATGCGCCGCGAATTTTTCTTTCTGGCTAACGTGAATGAAACGCAGCGTAGCAGCGCTACGCTAAGTGGAATGAACGGACGCCAGAAAGGAAAAGGCGCAAGCAGATGGCACAGGTGAATGCAGGAAATAGTATATTTAGAAGCGGCTGTACACCTGTTCTTCGCGGCCAGCCTTCTGCCAGGCGGGCGCATTCTGCACGCGGCGGACGCGGCGCACCGTGAAGGCGCTGCCATCCTCCATCATCATCGCCACAGCGGCGGAAATGACCGCAATCAGCTCGCTGTCATCCGCCACGGGCACTTCTTCCACCACGGGCGCGGCAACCGGCGCGGGAGCGGGCGCTTCCGCCTGCTTCTTTGCCTTCTTGCCGCCCTTGCCGAGGTTCGCGGTGGCATTTTCCATCAGCTTGATCAGACCAATCAGCAGCACCAGACCGAAGAAAACGGTCAGCATGCCGATGAGTGTGACGATCAAGCCGAAGCCCAGATTATTCAAAAAGCCCATTTTTTACACGATCCTTTCCTCAATCACAGCGGCAGGTTGCCGTGCTTCTTCGGGGGATTGGATTCGCGCTTGGAGGAGAGCATCTCCAGCGCCGCAATGACATACTTGCGCGTTTCGGCGGGATCAATCACGTCATCGACCATGCCAGCCGCGGCAGCCGCCACGCCGTCCGCCACATCCGCAGCGAACTTCGCTTCCAATTCCGCACGGGACTGGAGCGCCGGCTTCTTGTCCGCCTTCAGGTCGTCGGTGTAGAGCACCTGAACCGCCGCTTCGGGGGTCAGGGCGGAAATCACCGCGCCCGGCCACGCGTAGGTCACATCGGCATTGCTCTTGCCGCCCATGGCGACATACGCCTGACCGATGGCATTGCCGGTGACGATGGACACCTTCGCCGTCGTCGCTTCCGCGTAGGCGTAAAGCAGCTGGGTGGTCGCCTTGATGGTCGCCGCCTGCTCGTCAACCGCCGGGACAGCAACGCCCTTGCTGTTGATCAGGGACACGACCGGCAGGCTGTAGCAGTCGCACAGGCGGATGAAGCGCGCGGCCTTGCTTGCGGACTGCGCCGTCAGCACGCCGTCGTTCTCCTTGCCGTTGCCAACCACCAGACCGACCGGACGGCCGCCCACGCGGGTCAGCGCAACGCGGATTTCCTTACCGTAGTCCTTGAAAAGCTCCACATACGCCGCGCCGTCCGCCATGGCAGCCAGCTGGCTCTCCGCGTCCGCCGCGTCCAGCACGGGCAGAATGCGGTTCATGTCGTCGGTATCAACAATCGCGGCATCCTCCGCGTTGCAGCCGGGCAGATAGTCCAGCACCTGCACCGCCAGAGAGATGGCTTCGTCCTCGTCCTTCGCCGTCAGTGCGACGCCGCCCTGCGCAGCCATCGTCTTCGCGCCGCCGACCGCCTTGGCATCCACCGTCTTGCCGGAAATGGCGCTCATGACCTGCGGGCCATAGACCATCAGCTGACCAACGTTTTCGGCTTCAATGGTGATGTCAGCCAGCTGGGCGATCATTGCCGCGCCGCCGACCACCGGGCCCAGCACCAGCGCGATGACCGGCACCACGCCGCTGAGCTTTGCCAGACGGGTGAAAACGGAAGCGTAGGCGTTCATCGCCGCCGCGCCCTCGTCAATGCGCACACCAGCGCTGTCGCACAGGGCAATCACGGGCGCACCCGTCTTCTGCGCCAGATCCAGCACCTTGACAATCTTCTGCGCCTGCATCTGCCCCATCGCGCCGCCATGCACCGTGAAATCCTGCGCGAACACGTACACAGGGCGATCCTGCACCGTGCCGCTGCCGGTCACGACCCCGGCGTAATCCCCATTGCGGGATACCAGCGCGTCCGTCTCCACGAAAGAGCCGGCGTCCAGCAGCTTTGCCACCCGTTCACGGGCGGTCAGCTTGCCAGCCGCGCGCTGCTTTGCGATTCGTTCCGCGTCTCCCTGCAGGATGCTCTGCTTTTTCGCCAGCACCTGCTTCAGGTTCTGCTCACTCATGTTCAAAACTCCCTCCATGTCATGCCCCTTTCGGGGCGGGAAAAGTTGAGGTTACAATTTAGCCCGACTTTTCTAATTCTACATGTCCCCCCTATTTCCTGCCGCCCGGAAAAATTTTGTGGTTTTTCTGAGGAATCCGGCAGGATTTTTGTGAAAATCGTCTGAACCGTTGAAATTTCGTCAAAAAATGCACCCGGCGGTGTTGACAGAAAGCCGACACTGCGTTCGGGCGCATCAGAGGTTACATTGATTTTGTGGATTTTTGCCGTATTGTTACATGCTGATTTCGGATGGTTATCAGGCTGGATTCTCCCGCTGCTCCCGTCGCCTCTGCGGAGGCGATTCTGTTACTTTCTGGCGCGCCAGAAAGTAACCAAAGAACGCCCAGA
>OLNU01000437.1_pt1 | contig 39739 bp, 30 predicted proteins | sample 1672241 | NCBI WGS metagenome assembly OLNU01 (sample SAMEA3136663, study PRJEB25190) | human gut metagenome | biome: human gut; feature: human-associated habitat; material: faeces | place: Austria | collected 2013 | reverse complement strand
GGAGCCGCGCCTATGTGCGTTCTGTGCAGGATGGAATTATCGGAGAACTCAAAAATAAACACAGGGGAAGCCGAAATTATGAAAAGCTGACATTGTACGATTTGGTCGCGGAAGCATTTTTGCTTCTGCTGCAAGGTGCTTCTGACTGGAGCAAAGTGTACATTCGCCCGCTGAAAGAAGCTCTTACGGGAGACGAACATAAATACGGCTATGCGGTGTCTGTGTGGAGTGCGGGAATTGTAGGAAAAATCAGCGAGGCCGATTTGAAGAAAGGCTTTGAGGCACTTCCTGCGGATGCCCCGCTGAAGAAGGTCATCCCGAATTATGACGGAAACGAGCAGGCGCTGCGGATACTCCTCAGCACAAAAGATCAGGAAAATGAGTACCTGAATGCGGCACGGAATTTCGTCATAAAAGGCATAAAAAACGATAAGGAAATCCCGCAAAAAGACAAAACAATTGCCGATAAGATCAACAGTGATCCGGCGCCGAAGCGAGCGTATATCCGTGTTGTCAGTGAATTTCTGAAAAACTGGGAGTTTGGGCTGGGCTGGCTGGATGCACCAAACAAACACAGCAAAAAGCTACCATACCGAGTGATTCGCCATCTGTTTTTCCTGATTTTAGGACTGAATGACCCGCTGTACGGTTCTGCGGATGACATGCGTGCGGTTTTGATTCAGCTTAGCATTGCGCTTGGAATGAAAAGCAAAAAAATTGATGATCTTCTGAAAGAAAGCGGATTGGCGGGTTTGGACTATAAAGCGAACGAGTTGATTCTCGCTTATGCGGCAGACCACTTTACGGAAAATGCCTATCTCCACGCCCGCGCACTGCAAAAAATTTACGAGGCACAAAATAAGACTGTCAAGAAGGCAGAAAAAGACAAAACCGACACCATAGAGCTGAAACAGACTGCATTCTTCAAAAAGAGTTACACAGGGTTGAAATGGAAAAAACTGGAACCGGTAGCCTTTTTGGCGGAGTGTCAGGAAAATCATATTGCCTGGCAGCGCGTGCCGGATCTGATAAAAGCACAAAAGCAGACGGAGAAAACCGGCCGACAGGTTGAAGCAGCCAAGGCAGAACAGAAAGAAAGCTCCGAGCAGATGACCAATATTGTCATCTACAGCAGCCAACTGTTTGAGATACGAAAGATCTTGATCGATCTGTATTTGATGGCGAAAATTCGAACCTCGGACAATGAGGATCAAAAAGCTGCTTACCAGAAACAATATGATAGAATTGATTGTGCTTACAAGAATAAGCTGCAAAATTTGGATCACGGCACAGACTTTAAAGATGGTGATGACGGCTGGCAAGAATTTTTGCAGTGGGATAAAGAGTTGCAAGATTCTATGATAGACAGTTTTATTACGCTGTATCCTCATGAAGAGCAGGACATTATTTATAATGGGAAAAACGATGGATTAAGTGAAGAGGAACAGTTTACCAGGCGTATAAAATGCATAAAAACAGCAGAAAAATGCTCGCGAGCGATGGAATGGCTTTTGCGGGATGATTTTCTGCGCCTTGCCTTTTTGGACTATCTCGTCACGGAACCGCTGAAAACTTTTCTCGGCAAGGATTCCATGGAGATCGTGCAGTCTTTTGCCAACAGGGAGGAACCTATCCTGAAGCGTTGCCGCCTGAAACCCTATGACCCGGACAAGGATGCTTTGACGCAGGACTTTATCCGTGCAGTAGAAAACAGGAAAAAGGAATCCAAATAATACGAACACCCCCGCCGCCCGGTAATGATACCGGGCGGCGGGGGCGGTTTTTACGACTTATTATCGTTTAAATGAGATTGTAAGAGAAATAGGTTGTTGAGCATATGTGCTTCCTCATCGCGCGCAGCGTCCGTTCTAAGTGCAGAAGAAAGTTTCTGGCTTATTGTCAATGAATGCACCGCATAAGGATAAGCCTCTTCATATTTTTCATGGTCATATAGAATAGAAACAATGCAAGTGCAACTGGCCAATTCATCATGGAGGGCCACCGGTGTACCGAGACTGTTACTTAACTTTTGGTGAAGAGCAAGACCCTTTTTGTATAGTTCCAATGCTTCAATCCAATCATTACACGCCTCGAGAAGGCCTCCTATCTCATTATAATTAGCTGCCAAAATTCGCATTGATTTTTGCGTATCAAGTTTTTTATTAAGGTCTTCGCAGGCGGAAAGACATTTATGGCACAGATTCTTCGCTTCATCTAAATCACCGTTCGCCAACAGAACGTAAGCCGTTTTAAAGCAATTCGAAGCTAGCGACAGAATGGCTTCCGATGTGTCAAGTTTATTACGCAAATCTTCAAAAATATCAAGGCTCTTCCGATACAGTTCGAGAGCTCTTTTTAAATCGCCTTTCTTGTGATAAATATCGCCCATGTTACTACAATTTGTAGCCAGATTCTGAAAGACATCTGTTGTAGCAACGGTGGAGCTCAAATCTTTGTTAATGGAAAGGCTCTTGTTGTATAATTCTAATGCTCCATCAAGGTTACCTTTAGCATACAAAATAGCGCCAATATTATTATAACTTCCGGCTAGCATTAGCAGAGAATCAGGTGTTCCGAGTTTGGCATTTAAATCTTTTCGAATAGAAAGACTTTTTTGATATAGCTCCAGTGCAACATCCCAATTTACTTTTTGATTATAAATAATTCCCATATTATTATAACATATAGCCAAGTCACGTAAGTAATCCAGTGTATTGTGTTCTGGTTTCAAACTTTCGCGAATAGTACAGCTTTTCTGAAATTGCTCCAACGCTTCATCGGTTTTTTCCTTTTTCCACAGAGCAAATCCGATACAATCATAACTTGCTGCCAAATCAATCATGCTTTCAGGTGTATCAAGTTTAGTACTTAAGTCTTTGTTAATATAAAAACCTTTTTGGTATAATTCAAGAGCTTTTTCTAAAAAGCCTTGCATTTGAAGAATTATACCCATGTTGAGATAGCTTTTTGCCAGAGTTTTTCGATTACAGTCAGACGGATTTTTTTCTACAAGAGACTTTTCAATAGAAAGCACCGTTTCTTGCATTTTCATTGCTCGCGGGAGAAGCCCTTTTATTTTTGCAAGGTGGCTTAGTTTGTCTAGACAACGAGCTTTTCGATGAAAGGCATCATCACTTTCATTCGCACAGCAGCATTCTTCAGAGAGAGAAAGAGCTTTTTGGTATATATTTTCTGCTGGTGTCAGTCTACCCCATGTTTCGCAGTAATTCCCCGCTTCTGTTGCACGACGTACCAAATCAAGGCTTTTCCCGATTTCTTCCCGCTGCCCTTCCTCCAGCGGCAAATCCATCAAATGCACGGCCTCCCAGAAAGACAATTCCTCCGGGCCGCGCTCAAAAATGGAGAACAGCTCCGCCGTCAGCTTCTCCGCACCGTCCTTCGGAGAGCAGAAATAAACGTTTTCGCCTGCGCCGCGGGTCAGCCACTCACGAACAAAGGCATGATCAAAGACAAGAGTTTCTTCGTCAAACTCGTTCTTTTCAACGCGCAGCAGAACCTTCAGGCGGGCGCGGAAGTCCGCCAGCTCGTTTTCACCCCAGTGCATCACGCGGCGCAGCGTCTCGGCGGGCAGCGGCGCGGGAGACCCTAGGATGCAGCTGATGGCAGGTCGCCAGAAAGACCGAAAGTCGCTTTCATTGAAAAACCAGCTAAACCAGCGGGTAAACACTGCATCCAAGCCGTCCGGGTATTCCTCGGTGGCGCCCAGCGTGCCGCGGCTGCGCAGCAGGTCGGTCAGCATCTGCGCATACAGGAAAATGCCCTGACTGCGGGCCGTCATCCGCTCCAGCGCGTCGTCCCAATGCGGGTCGTCCCCAAACCTCGATTCCAATTCAAACCGATAATAGCTCCGGATGTCCTGCAAATTATCTTTGCTTTCGCTGCCAATCTCGATGCGGTACGCCCCTTTTGTGTAAACAGAAATTGCCGGAATATCCCGCGCCACAAGCAGAATGCGCAGCCAGTCCGGAAGGCTGTCCGCGTATTCATACAACGTTTTGGCCAGCGCGTTTTTCTCCGGGCTGCCGCACTCGTCCAGACCATCCAGAAGAATCACCATACGCTCGTGGTTTCCATTGACGGACAGGCTGAGCGGCTTGCTGATGAGCTGCTCAAACAGTTCTTTCTCGCTCAGGCGCTGCACGGCGGCGCGGTCCTCGGGCAGATGCAGCATCAGGCTCTGGCGGTAGGCGGTTAGGCGGCATGCCATTAAGTACGCAACCGTCTGGATGACTGTGCGCGGATCGTTAAAGGTGTTCATCTCGCTGCTGCAGAACAGCGCCGCTGCCACGTGGTCGTTGTAGTGGGTAAAGTGCGCGGCGTAGGCACTTTTTCCAACGCCGGGGGCGCCGGTCAGCAGGCAGGTGCGCGGGGCGGTGTCGTCCTGCAGCCAGTTTGTGATGGCGTCATTCAGCCAGGCTCGCCCCACAAAAGAATTACGGAGCAGCTTTGCCTGGCGGCTGGTGCTGTAATAGATGGTCAGGCGGTTTTGCAGTTCGGTGATTTGCCCGCTGAACTCCCGGTTTTCCTCGCTTTCCAGCACGGCGTACAGCTCCGCCATCTTGGCATCGAACCACGGCTTGAATACGTCTTCTCCGGCATCCAGCTTCTCTTCCCAGTCGCGCATATCCAGCCACTGTCTGTGGCTGACCGCTGACGGCGGATTGACATCATCCAGCAGGATACTGACAATATTGCCGCCCTTGACGCCGACAGAGATGGCAAGCTCGTCCAGACAGACGCCCTTCTCCCGTGTGGAATATTGCGACAGGCAGGCTACCACAGAGTTACTCGCTTCAATGCCGTTTGCAAGGCGTTCGCGCCAGTCATGGCCGAAGCGGATCTGATCCTCGTCGAACCAGGGTTGGTGGCCGCGTTCTTTTAGTGCTTGGTAGATTCGGCGGCAGATTTCACTTTCCTTGTGCCCATAAGAGATGAATAGCCGCATGGGCACAAATTCCGCAGGTTCCTGCTGCGGCATGAACCGATGCCCGCACGCACCGCACAGGCAACTGCCGTCTTGTTTCTGGAACACGTCTTCACTCCCGCATTTCAGGCATTTTAAATTCATCACTTTTTCCTCCTACGGTGAAAACAGAGCTTGCATTGATATTCCATATACAAACAAGTATGTTTGATGGTATGAGAATTCAAATCGCAGCTTATGTTAATCGTCTATGAAATATTGAAGTGGTCTTTTAATTTTGTTCGAAGGTCATCATCGATTTGTTCCGACCCACTTAAAAGAGTAAGAGGGCCAACGATTTCTTCTGCCAGGCAGTTCTCTCCATGTAGGAAATTTTCTTGCAGAAGGAACTCAACAGGATAAATATTTAGACTTGCTGCGTAATAATCCGACTTAAAAGCCTTTCGATTTCTGAGAAAAAACTCTTGATCGTGGATTACAAGCGAAAATACAAGGTCATATTTTAAAGCTGCCACGGAAACAGATGCACCGAGAAATTCCATATCGGCCCTTCCATCTTGCAGCATCGCACAAAGCTCCTCTGCATAGACGGAATCTACCGCTGCATCTGATAGGGAGGCATGCTCTGGTTTATCGTATTTCGAATCTCCAAATTTATCTCCGCTGCCCGTTGTTTCGTTGAAGAGCTCTCGCACATATAGATGCAGAATTGTTCGGAAGAAATCGAAATTCTGCTCTTGAATATTTCTATCATTTTCTGCAGCTTCCGGCTCATCAAAGATTCGGAAACCACCGCATGGAGCAAACTGATAAAATCCGGGCTGTTCCCGAGCGTGCTCAGAACGTTTTACGACAGGAATCCAAAGATGGTTTCCGTCTGCAAAACGGCCTGTATTTCTGTCGCGGCGCTTCATAGGATCTTTTACAGGGAATAGTACCATAAGCTGGATACCTACTGCAGAAGCTCGCGCTGCTCCACGAAAAATAGCTGAGGTTGGATCACCTTTGACTGCAGCATGAATGGATGTGCGCAGTGGACTGTTCTGCGGAGTCAGCGTTCTCTCTTGTGATTCATAGAGTTTTTCTAATTCGTCCCGGAGAGTCAAAGTTGAAAAAACATTCGCCTCGTCCGGACCGACGTACATTTTTAAACCGTTGATTTTTCTATTCTCGCTCAAAACTACTTCATCATTCATGAAGTCAAAAAACTTATATGGCATGACGGTGTTGCAGAAACGTTGTGGATGTGACTGCTTCAACTCGTGTAGAAAATTCTCATCTATGGGCATTGTTGGGCCATAAAGAAGTTCACTATGTTCCGTTATTGAAAAGTCGAGTGATTCACGGTCGAAGCCCCGCACAGAGTCATCACTAAACAAAACAACATCCGGGAATTTTTGGCCATTGTATTGCACAAAATGAAACTCTTTGTACATGCCCTCAAAAAGACGAACAGCAAAGTCAATGTAATCTTTCTGCGTAATAAGATATGCTTTACTAATTTCCTGTGGGGATATATCAAATGCTCCAATAACATCGTTGATGGTGATAGTGCCATCGTAGTGTGGCTGTACGCGTAGAGACAGTTCTTTACCAAGGCGCTCCAATAAGCTGATTTCTATTGTGTCAATAACACTAAATGTTTCCGGATAGTTATCATCACGTGTGATCTCCTGTAATGCGGGAATTTGATTAATATTTTTTATCAGTTCGTTAGAGATATAAGGATAGATACGCGGCCTTCCACTCGTCTTGCTGTAACTGTCACGAGCCACTTGAAATTCATGGAAAGTGTAGTTGCCTACAGTATTTTTGAAGATAACAATAAAAACATCTGAATTCCGGATTTCTTCATCAATTGTTTTCTGATTTCTCTTCAACCATTCTTCGGTCATCTGCTCACATCGAAAAAGTTTAAGTTCAGTATTAAATCGCTTGAAAATGGGATTCCATACTGCCAGAATTTTATTCTGCAGTTTGTCCCGTTCTTCCTTTGTATCATCTATGGACGATGCCAAAAAGATACGAATAATCTTATGAGCTTTTACTTCTTGCATTTACAAATCCTCCGCATTTGTGTTTAGCAAATCTCGCGTAAGTACTTCAATAACGTCATCTATAATTTTATCACTACACACAATCATTTCCAAGGCACAAGCTCCTTTATTATCTGTGGCATGAAGTAAATCATATTCGATATGTACACGGTAATTATTATCAAGTACGAATTTTACGTATTTGAAAGTGCTATTGAGTTTGTTAATGGCAGAAAGCAGCTGTGTCTCATGCGCTTTATCACTTTCGATGAGGTTAAATACATAAAAACTTAGATCATAATCTTTGTTGGAAACCATGTAAAGGGTGTAAGGACTTCCGTCTTTACGCTGAGATGTCACCGAAATGCAGGATCTACTTTCATCTTCCTTTTCTGTGTAGTGAATTTTAAGGTCATCAAGAAAGCTTTTAATCTCAGAAATTGTTTTCGTCATAAGAGAGCACTCCTTTTCTGTGTAAATTCACTTTGTGAACTCATTGTACTGCATCAGGAGTAGGGCAGGCAACGGATGCGGAGAGAAAAACTACAGATGCCGTCTCAAAATCGGCGAAACATACCGCTGCAGATCTGCCTGTTCCAGAGTGGGCAGCAGACTGCACAAAACGTGGCGCTCTTTTTCGGTGATTTTCCCGTTAATAGAAAGATTTTCGGTGATAACACGCACCGTGTGCAGTTTGGCATAGTGGCGGAAATAGCGTTCGCGGTCCTCCGGCGGGATGGTGTCAAGTCTGCGCTGAACAATGCTGCGGTAAAAAGGGCTGTCGGCGTTTTCGGGTATACCGCAGTCATCAAGAAACAGTTGCAGGCTGTCTTTTTGCTGCGGCGTTGCCGGGGCGGGAAAAATACGGTTTTCAAAATAGGCAAACAGAGTGTTTTCCATCGTTTCAAGCCTCCATGTGCTGATTCTCGGCGGCTTTCCTTTCCGCCAATTTGTTTAAAATCTTATTTGCCTCCTGCATGGCCTCGCGCCGCGCGGCGACATCCGGGGATTCGGATGCTTTGTCCAAGCACTCAGCAAACTTCGAATAGGTCCCAGGGGCCAGTGATTCCATTGCGTTACGGATATTGGCACTGCCGCCGTAAAAATCTTCCCGAACAGCATCGCGGCCCAATATTTCGGAAAGGCTCGCGGCAGCCTCGGTGGCAAAAGGATATACGCCCATAGCCCGTGCCATCGAAAGATCTTCTACGGAAAGTTTGTCCTCGGTGAGATACTGCGTTATGCCTTCGTTCAGGTTTTTGCCGAAGTCACGGCAGACAAGATATTCTCCGTCGCAATCCACTATGTACTCCTTGTCGCGTAAACCGACAAGAACCGTGTACAGCGTGCTGTTGTGATGCTTTTCTGCGACCTCGCTGTGGTAGGATGCCATGTGCTCATGCTCGTGCAGGGCTGTTACCCGCATCATTTCCGGTGTGCCGCGGACAAGCTCGATGGTCGTCTCGCCGTTTTCAAAGTGGTGCGTGCCGTAGATGCCGTCCCCATTGTAGGGCACGATGGAAACGGACTCTTTCCGCCCCTCCATCCGGGCGAGGCTGTCCGGCGGCATATATGTGCTGTCATCCTCCAAAATGCGGTCAATCGCCTCATCGCGCAGTTCTGCGGCCTCCTTGACTTCCGGAAGCTCCAGGGAAGGCGCGTTGGTGTCTGTGATTGTAAAATCGTCGGTTTCCTCAATGGCAAAGCCGTCCGGCAGGAATTCACTACTGCTGTCGGAAGTTTCCATGAAGGTGTCTGCTCCCTCAAGGGTGTCGGAAAGGGAAATTCCCTCAGATGCTGAATCCAGGGCTTCGGTGCTGGTGTCATTGGACTCCGAAAATTCACTCATTGTCTCTGTACCACTCTTTCTGATATGTTCGCACGATGACACGCGCCTGCTGCTCCGGGATGCCCGTGCGGTTCAGCAGCAGCCCCAGCAGGCAGAGCCGCACGGATGCGCTCGCCTTTACGCCGCATTTATCCAGCAGGCGATTTACAGCGCGTGCAATCCAGGTGCCGTCCAGTGGATCTGCGGCCACACAAGCAGAAATTTCGTAAAGCTCCGCAGTAGGTACTCGGTCCAGCAATGGCCCGACAAAACTTTTGCGGCAGCGGCTTCCGCATCCGCAGAGCAGGCAGGATGCGCTGAAACTATAGCTTTCCGCAGGCCGGTCAACTTGCAGGTGAATTAGGCCGCGTTCACCACGGATTGCGAGTAAAGCTTCGCCTTCCTGTAAAGTCTGGATTTCACGGCGCTGGCGCTCGGTCATGTTCATGGCGTCGGCCATAAGGCTGCGGTCCTGCGCGCCGTCTAGTGCATGGACCAGCTTGATGCGCGTCAGGGCCGGGATGCCCGCAGCCAATGCGCTCGGCCTCTGATCACTGATTAAGATACTGACGCCAAAAGCACGTACTTCCGCCAAAATCTTTTCCAGAAGGCGATTGTTGGACGCTGCAATCCCACTCTCGTCCGATGTTCTTGAAAATGTTGCGTGAGCCTCCTCAACGACCAGAATTTGTTTTAGCTCGTTGGTTTCCTCCTGCTGCATAAAGAACCGCTGCAATCGGAACAAAAGAACGCTTGTCAAAAATGCGGCGGTCTGTGGTGAAAAATCCGACATTTCAATAACGACCGGGCCGCAGGTAAAGTCTTTTGCGGTAAGACCGCTGCACTGACTGAATAGCATGGAAAACGTGCCTGTGCAGAGCTTGCGCAACCGCATTTTTGCGGCTGCAGTGATGTTTTGCTTGACTTCGGGGCCGTATCTCCCGTTTTTTTGCATCCAGGCATCAACATTAGCAAGACATTCCTGCAAGGTCGGCCACGGTCGGTTCGGGTCAAAACGCGCAATATCGCTGCACTGCCAGCCTTTTTGACGATAAGTGTATTCCAGAACGCCTTCCAGCACTTCCGGCAGAGGGTGTTCTCCGCCGGATGCCGCGCATAAAGCTTCCGTGACAGCTTCGATATGTGCCGAAATGGGGGTCATGGTTTCCGGTTCCAGCGGATTGAGGCAAAGCGCACGGCCATCGACGCCGGAACCGTAAACTTTCAGCGTAGAAACGCTTCTTTTTAGGGATGCATACTCTTTTTTTGCCCCCTCGATGACAAGGAACGGAACCCCTTTCCTGTGCGCATCCGACAGAAGCGTCTTAATTGTAGTCGTTTTGCCGCTGCCTGCGCCGCCAGCCACCAGCATGTGCCCCAGCATATTTTTCTGGGAAAGCATGACAGGGGCCCCTGTCTCCAACGCCGTCCCGATCTGCAGGGCGAGGCCGTTGCTGCGGAACGGCTCCACTGCCGAAAAGACCTGCTCGTCGGTACACCCTTCCAGCCAGAAACCGGGATAACTGCGGCTGGGCGGTGTACAGGCCTGTGCTGCATCCTGCAGGGTGTTCAAGCTGACGAGGTGCAGAGCCTTATCCTGTTCCACCGCAGCGGGGATGGACAGTGGCCTGACCGTGGAGGGCAGCGTAAACCAGCGCACCGGCTCAAAGGCGGTCTCTGCATTTTCAGACTGCATTGCACCGGCCAGCAGCGCCAGAAGCCGCCGGTACTGTTCCTGCGAGGCTGCGCCAAAGCGGATGGCCGTATAAGCAAAACCAGTTCCGCGGTTTTTGCGAAGGTGCTCCACTTCTTTTTCCAGGAATGTGACCGCCTGCGGAACACTGCCAACCGGTTTTTGTACCACACGGCGGGTGGCGCTGCCGCTGACATAGTCCGCGGTAGCGCAGGCGCGCAGCTGACCCAGGAGTGCCAAGTCTTTCTGCAAAAGCTGATCGACGCTCCTGTCCGACAAAGGCAGGCAGAGAACCGCAAGATAGCCGTTTGTCAGGGCGTGATCGGCGGCAAGGGTATCCGCAAGGCGTTCGGTGCGCAGTGTGCCAAGCAAAATCCCGTTCATCGGGTACGCCGCAGGGAAGAATCCGGGCTCCGGCTCCATACGGCAGCTGGGCAGCAGCGTGGAAAAAGCTGTGGGCTGTGCGCTGCCGTACAGCAGGGAGAGTTTTGTTCCGCTTTTTTGCAGATAAAAAACCGCGTTGCTGCCATTCACGGAGGCCGTGCGCAGCCAGTGTGCAGCAGCCTGCAAGGGCAGTGCTTCGTCCTTTTGCGGGTTCTCGGTCAGACGCCACCCGCAAAGGCGGCTCCAGCTTTGCACCGGTGGCTCGATGGCCTGGGCCGTGTCAAGGGCATCGGTAGAAAGCCCGTCAAGATAACGATTGTTTTTGCGGCGCAGGAGCTGATCGGCTGCCTGTGCGGCGCGGTGGAAGTCATCTCTGTACATAAGCACACCACTTTCTTCAGAAATTATCTTTTGCGCGGCAGGCACGAGCCGATCACGATGGCGATACCGATCAGGATGAGGATATTGCCGCCAAATGCGCTTACCAGCTTCCAGAGCAGCCCCAGCAGCGTAACGATGACCCCCAGCACCCAGGAGAGGATCGCACCTGAGGCGATGAAGTTGACGGCTGCTGCTACAAAGTAGATGATCAGCAGCGCCATGGTCAGGCTGAATACGCGGACAAACAGCGCCGGAACCTGCAAACCGGGGCACACGACGCTGCCCGTGGTTTTGTCCAGAATTTTTTGGGCGACGCGGCGGTCTTTTCCACCTTTGCAATGAATTTCCAGCTCATCTCCGATGGATAGCCTCCCCAGATACTCTCCGAACGCGCATACATCGGTAACACGGCCCGGGATGCCATCCTGCGTGATTTCTTCGATCCGCAGGGTGTACGCCTGCGACTGATGGGCCAGCTGCCACGGTTCACCGGCAAAAACGGCGTTGCACCATTTATGAAAGGAACTGTGAAAGAGACTGTTGTGGTCCATTTCCACCAAACGGCCCCGCAGTACCTTGCGCCCAAACGCGCCAGCCGTTACAAGCGGTTGTGCCGTGGCAGACGCCGACATGATGGGCAGCTCTTCCGCCGTGTGCAGCTGGGGGGATTCGTCCTCCCCTTCCGGGCTTAATGCAGACCCGCAGAACGGGCAGAGCTGCACAGTATCCGGAAATGTCTGTTCGCATTCACAATAAGGATTTTTGCATTTTTTCATGGCAATACCTCCCCGAAAATTTCTGCTTTTATCGTATAGAAAATCATGCCAAAAGTCACGGCGGATGAAGATATAAAACATAGCATCGTTTTATATCTTCATCCGCCGTGCTTGTCTGGCGAAAATCGTTTATACTGATGTCACTGGCCGGGAAATTGCAAAAAAGGAGCTGCCTATGAAAAACAATATGCTTGTCCCTGTTGAAAAGGATGTACCGCCTGTCCGCTGCGGTTTGTTCCGCATGACGATCAAGACTATGTTGGAGGATCCGCGTGCATCGCTCTTTGTCGAGGCCATCCCCCTGTGCATCCAGCTGAATCTTACGGTGCTGATGCGTCTTTTCTTCATCCACAAGGTTTATATAGAAACACCGACTGTACTTTTGATACTGTTGGATTTGCTGCTTACCACACTGATCTACAGCATCAGCGTTACGGCAAAGCTGCGTTTTCTGCTGCCAACGAAGTGGCAGCGGGGCGGTGTTTTTGCCATCCTCTGCGGCGGCTTATTTACGCAGATGGCCTTAGTTCTTTTTGCGGAAAAAGTCCAGTCCAACATAGTGGACGAATTTTTAGCAGCAGCACTGCCGATGCTTCTGTATTACCTTGCTGTTGGCGCAATGTCCATGCTGTTTCAGCTGCTTTGGGAGAACCCGGACAGCATCCTGCATCGCATTGTTGCTGAAAATGCACGTCAAAAATAGAGCACCCTTTTTTCTCTCCAAAAGCATTTATCTTTTCCGCTGGTTGGAGTACTGTAATTACACCGCCACGGAATGAACAAGTCAGGAGGACTGAAAATGGTAAAGTATGTCAAGCAGCAGAATGGAATTGAGAAGCCCGTTTGGATCGCTCCCCTCTTTCCCGCTTTTCGCGGACTGCTGGATGCGGTTTTGCAAAAGGTCAAAGTACAGAGTAAAAGCAACCTCTGCGTAGGCGGCTTTATTGAACGGACGACCCGTGAAGCCACACTGTATGAGCAGGCGGCCACAACTTACCTGCTCAAAACGCTGGACCCGCTGAGCCTGGAATTGGAGGCCGCCCGCAAAAAGAGCGCCATGCCCCTTCCAGAGCACAGCGCACAGGCGGTCTCTACCACCGAGGGTGCCCGCTCGGTCCGCCGCGCAGCCGCGCAACAGGCACAGGCCGCGGCGGATAAAACGGCCGCCGAAGAAAAAGTTGTCGAAATCGAAAACAAGATGCTGCAGCAGATTGCCCTGACCGCCAATGATGTGCAGGAAGTGTATACCAAGATCAATATCATGGTCGCACGCTTCTGCAAGGGCACAAGCTTCAAGGTCATCGCGGAGGAGATCCCCGAATTGACCCCGCATGTGTTTGATGCACAGGCGATCGCGCATCGCTATGGTCTGCACTATAACGGCAGCGAGGCAGCGTAACGCTTTTTTCTCTTCACGCCCCTGGCACATCGTATACAATGCTGGTACAGTATAATCACCGGCCGGAAGTATATCCATTGGAGGTTATGAACATGGGTATTTTCAGCAAACTCCCTTTCTTTAAGAAAGCCGTACAAAATATCCCGCTCTCCTGGGAGGAAGAAACTCCCGACCATCTCTATATCGTTCATCACATTTTGTTCGGGTACGCCAATAGCTGCACTGTTCCGGGCGGCTACGCGGACGTTTTCTCGGAGGAGGAAGTCCAAAGTGTGATAAAAAAAGCGCGCGATGTCGTGGAGAGCCTGAACCTGAATGTCTCCAACGCGACGGCAGTCAACCGGATCATTGAGCTTAAAGCGGCACGCCTGTTCTATGATAAGCTTCTGGAGCGCCACCAAGCCAACCTCTTGCAGGCTTACCGCCTCCACTCGGATGTGATTCATCAGCGTGATGAGATGGAATCTTTTCTTCAGCTTCGGAAGAGCCAGCTGGAAACGCTGCAAAACCAGATTGACAGCCTGACAAACAGCTAATACGAAAGGAGCACGCCCTATGTATATGCCCAACTATAACTTCTCTGCCCCCACCAAGTCCATGACCGGCACGCAGAAGGTACTGAACACGATCCATGAGTTCAGGCTCTTTTCGGTACTCGTTACCCTGGCTGCTGTCGCCTGCGATTGGTCGCAGATGCGTTACTACGTTGATATTACCTTCAACGACTCCTTCTGGAGCGGACTGTGCGTCAGTGTGATTGTCGTTATCTGCCTGGATGTATCGATGTTCATTTTAGGCACCGTGATGAACCAGCACAAAAAAACCTCGGGCATGGCAAAAGACAATTTCCGTTTTACTGTGATCGGTCTGATCTCTACCTTCGCGGGGGCCTACGCAGTATACCTGTCAATGGCCATTCCCGTCATGCTCCAGCAGGCAGACAATGGCGATACTCCTGTTTTGGGGCGCCTGATTATCCCTGTGGTCAGCAGCCTGATTTCCTTTTTTACTTCCGTTGGGTGGAACCCCCGCGGAGATCAGCTCCAGCATCTCAAGGATGAAAAGATGAAAATTGAATCTGACATCGCCTCCTCGGAGAATTCGATCGCCAAGATCAACCGTGACTTCGGGCAGTTGGATTTGATGAACTATGAAAACGTACAGGCGGAACGCGCGTTCGACCTGTTGCTTTCGAAGGTGGATGAGGCCACCAACGATGCTCGGATTCTCCTTGCGCGGGAGCTGGGAACGTCTGAAGCTGCTGATGCGCTTCTGGAGAAGGCGGGCCTGAACGACGATAATTTCTGGGAGTTAGCTCGCAAAAAGATTACCGACTCTGTACAGCTGTTCCCTGCATGGGATTCCGCTGCAGACGGCGCCCCTGCCAAAGAGACACCTGCCGATTCCACTCCCACAGAGCCCCTGCCGGTTTTTCCGTTCAGCATGACCTCTTGAATATAGAAAGGAGATTCCTCTCATGAAGAAGATCATCTTTGCCATTGCCTTTATGGCTGCCCTCACTGTTGCCCTTTCCGGCTGCGGTAGCACTGCGGTCGATAAAGCGGTACACCCCACCACTGCCACGGCGGTCATCATGTTGAACGGGTACAATACGCCCGTGGTCCCCGAACCAGAGGATTTTGTGGATGCTCCTCAGGATGGCGATGAAACGTTTATTGTTGTGCCTGACAGTACGCCTTCTGTTACAACCCTTACCTGGAGCACTGTCGCTAATAACCCCACCTACGCGGCATCCGAATCCCGCAAGTGGGAAGCAGAACTCTCGGAAGAGCTTTCGGCGGTGCGCCCCGACTCTGAGGGGTGCGATCTTATATCTTCAATCCTCCTGGCCGGGAATCAACTACAGTCCTCCAACACACAGGCGCACAAGCTCGTCATACTCTGTTCCGGAGTTAATACTAGCACCCTCGATTTTACAAATCCGGCTTTTTGGACTACGGATATAGACCAGATGCTTTCCCAGCTAAAGGAGCTTGACTACATCCAACCTGATTTGCTCCAAAACGTTGAGGTTACCTGGATATACATGACCGCTACCGACGGGGTTCATCAGGCGAGCTTTACGCCAGCCATGCAGACGCGCCTCTACGCATTCTGGGATGCTTATATGCAGGCCTGCGGCGCAAGCACGGTGGATTTCCGGAAGGACACACTGACAGGCAGTGCACCTGATAACGTTCCCCCCATCGAGGCCGTGGCTGTTGATGCCATCACGGTAAGCCTTCCCGATGCTGCTGCGGCCAGCCCTGCCGAAGCCCCTGCCCTGACGCTGGATACGGCCACGCTGGCCTTTGCGCCCGACAGTGCGGACTTTCTGGATGTACAGCAGGCAAGCCGGACACTGGACAACGCCGCTTCGCAGCTCCGTGCTAACGGCGGCTCGTATGTGATTGCTGGTTCCGTCGCCGCAACCGAAAACAGCACGGCGGAAGGTTCCCTTCAACTATCACTCGCCCGGGCGCAGGCCGTTAAGAATGAATTGATCGCGCGCGGTGTGCCACAGGACGCCGTTACAAACGTAATCGGCTTATCCACCTACGAAACGCCCCTCAGATCTTCTCTGGAAGAGGACAACCGAGCTGTTTTTATCGTAGATGCGTCAACAGACCTGGCCAAAGCACTGCTTACAATCGGCAGCTCCTCCTAAAAAGGGTTGACCGGCAGACCTTCCTGCCGGCCAACCCTTTTTTTCTCTCCAAGACAATATACCTCGCTGCAAAAGTCCAGTATAATGAACGCAGACAGGAGGGAAAATTTCATGAACAAAATTACCACAAGCTCTGCTGCGGCACAGCTCGAACGGATGTACGATGATTTGAATAAGGCTTTTTTTGAAGGAAAGCTGCCGGACGCCATCATCACGCTGAAATGCACAAAGGGCGCTTATGGACACTTTACAACGGGGCAGATCTGGCGCGTAGACGAAAGCACCCATAAACACGAGATCAATATATCTTCCGCCACGTTAGACAGACCCGCTTTGCAGACAGCCGCCACTCTACTGCATGAAATGGTACATTTTTACTGCCATATCAACAACATCCGAGACACAAGCAACCATGGCGTGTACCACAACCATAAATATAAAGAGGCAGCATTGAGCCACGGCTTACTTGTTTCTTATGTCAAATACTATGGGTGGACCAACACACAGCCAAGTGATGCCCTGCGGCTCTTAGCCGTCGAAAATGCATGGCCACAAATCAAGCTTGCGGAAGATACTCGAAGCTACACTGCCGGCCCCAGCAGCACACGCAAATATCTGTGCCCTCAATGCGGCTTGACCTGCAGAGCAACCAAAAAGGTCAACCTGATCTGTGGTGACTGTAAATTAACGCTTTTGGAAGTATAAAAAATTAAAAGTGCACTTTAATTTTTTTATCTTCGTACTTCTATATTTTCAGGGTCTATACTGCTATTGTTTATTTACACAATCTTCTCAAAGAAAAGGAGTGCTATCTATGACGGATACCGAACGAATCATGGCAGTCATGCAAGCAACGCTTAGTTCCACCGCTGTTACTATCGACCAGTACAGAGAGGCGATTCTCCTTTCCGCTACAGCAGATACATCCCGGATTGAGGAAACCGCGAAAAAGGCTTACTGTGATGCTTGTGTTACCGCAATGGTTCACCTGATGGAGTACACTGTCCCCTACACAGATGATCCAAAAACATTTTGTCTTGATCTGATTCAGCTGCAGCTTACCTTGCACCTCAGCTTATATCCGAATTATGTTTCACCGAAATTTATGGTGGCATGCGCAGCTCTAGCAGAGCTTTATCCTCTTTCCGCAAAAGCATTTGCCGATCCCGTATTGGAAATGGCTGTAAAATTTCACACCTTGAACCAGCTCGATTGGAAGCAGATCGGATTTGGAAGACGCCGCCAGGTATCCGATTTACCGAAGCACCTTCAGAACCTCTGCTTGGTTCTTTACAGCGAAGCATCTGCCTATTGGTCCCTAGCTGTCACCGCCGAGAGCAATACAGAGCGCCGGTCAATTGCCGGAAAAGCAATTAAAAAGGTGTCCGCACTCGCTTACCTTCCCTGTCATACCGATATTGATTTGAAGCTGTTGGATCTGATCCACATTGCATACGCAGACGGTATTCGCAAAAGTGATCTTTATCGTTATGATTCGCAGACGTTCCATATAATTGTTTCGGGCGAGACTGGCGAGCTTCTGTGCAAGTACGATGAATCTTGATATGGTTTTACGGTATAAACGTACAAAAATAGAAACGGAGTGCCCCGAAGATGGATTCTATGCCAAACCGGCTGCCAGATTTACAGTTCCAGCAGATTGGAAATTATGTTCGCGTGTTTAACCCCCATAATGGCAGACGATACAAGCTTCCCATAAAGCAGGCACTGCTGCTGCTCTCCTTGGACGGAGAGAGCTGGCCCGGCGAGAGTACCGGACTCAACTTATCAAAAGAAGAACTGTTCCATGGCCTACAAAAGCTGTACCAAAACGGTCTGCTGCAAAATGCAATACAGAAACCAACGTTTCTTCATGACGAGCCTGGTATGGCCTTGCTGCTGTTTCCCTGCCCACTTGGACACAGTATTCTCCCCCTACTCTTTTATGAATTGCTGCAGTGGCTGTGGTTCCCGCTTCTTTTTCTTGCTGCTATTGTTGTCACCATCAACGGTGGTTTGTCTTGCCTGCCCACGTTGAGCGGATACTCTGCCTTCACACCTCCAGCCGCACTTTTGCTTAATATCGTTCTGCATGAGATGAGTCATGCAGCAGCCGGTTTTCGCTTTGGTGTTCCGGCGGATGCCTTTGGTTTTGGGCTTTACCATTTTTCCCCTTGCGGGGCAGCCTTTTTTTCACTTCTCCCTTTCTCCTGCGGCTTTGCCGATCTTGGCATAAGCATTGCCGGGCCGCTTGCCAACCTTTTTACGGGGGCGGCGGCATTGCTGCTGGCAATTCCCACGCAGAGCAGTGACTTGCTGTATCTGGCAATCTCTTCCTATACGCTAGGCTGCCTTAATTTATTGCCGATTTCCGGATTGGATGGTGTCTCCCTGCGTAACCTGTTCCCTCATAACCCCAAAATCGAATGCAGCACAGTGCTGTGCGCCCTTGTTGCAAATTTGGCTGCCTTAGCCGTTGGGGGTATCCTCTGCTTTCTGCCGTGCCAGGGTTCTTTTCTGATTGTTCTTGCATTGACTGCAACAGCCGCTCTACTGATTCCCAGTCAGCACAGTGTTTGCTGGACCCGGATGCTGAGCACCTTCTGCCTGCTGCCTGTTATGATTAAATTGCTTGGCTTCGAGTTGCTGAATGACTGTCTGCCCACAACAATTTTCAACATTGGCTTTTGCTTGCTTCTATCGTATTTGTCAGGTCCTGTTTTGCTAGAACTGATTTTTGTTACTTATCTGTATCAAAAGTAAGGCTTATTGAATTAGTATTAAAAGTCGTTGACAACCACGTAAAAGAGGCGGTACAATAGAGTATCAAATTAAACGAACGTCAGGAGTGATACTTCTATGTCCGTGTACGGGTACTGCCGTATTTCCACACCGCAGCAGAATATTGAACGCCAGGTGCGCAACATTGCCGCCACTTATCCTGAGGCGCATATTGTCCGCGAGGTATACACCGGCACAGCCTGCCAGGGCCGCAGGGAGTTGGATAAGCTGCTACACACTGTGCAGCCGGGGGACACCATTGTGTTTGACAGTGTCTCCCGCATGAGCCGTAGCGCCGAGGAAGGATGCGCTTTGTATGAGGCACTGTATAAGCGCGGTGTGGACCTGTGCTTTTTGAAAGAACCGCACATTAACACAGATACATACAAGCAGGCGCTGCAGCGGCAGATTAGCACGGCCCCAGAGACCGGCAGTGCCGCAACAGACAGATTTGTTTCGGGCATTATGGATGCGCTGAACCGCTACACTGCCGATTTGGCCAAAGAGCAGATACGCCTTGCCTTTGCCCAGTCACAGAAAGAGGTGGACGATCTGCACCAACGCACACGCGAGGGTATCCTGACTGCACGGTTGAATGGCAAACAAATCGGACAAACGCTGGGTCGCAAGCTGAACATAAAAAAATCTGCCCCCTGTAAGGAGCAGATAAAAAAGTACAGCCGTAATTTTGACGGGACACTCACAGATGCCGAATGTATAAAGTTAATTGGGATTGCGAGGAATACCTACTATAAGTACAAGCGGGAACTGCTGGATAAAATATAAAAAATCCTTGCGAATCGTGCTGAACTAGGTTGCCTGTACCAGTATTGTATCGAAGTCAAAAAGAATTGTTCTAAAGCAAAGGATTTTCTATGTACTGCTGCCAATAGAAGCAACAAAGATGCTTCCGCAGGCTTAAAGGCATTCTGGATTTCTTTCCGAACAGAAATACGGACTCACAAATCGATTTTATCACACAATGAGTCCGCATTTTAAAATTTCATCATCCAGCAACTTGCACATAGATCACGCAAGTGTATCGTGTTTCCTTATTTGCACATGACATCTGACGAAGATATTATGACATGATGACATAATATCGATTATGTGCTGTAAAATAAGACAATATGTTTCTATATTTTCTCTGTATCGTCTGCAGAGAAATTTGTATCATTGGTTGCGCGCTCTCATTTCTGATGGCACGATGCCAAGTGGCTTTGTGTGCAGGAAGATCACTTCCCAGTAACCTGTTTTATAGTTAGCGCGCAGTTTCGGTTTCAGCATAATATTTAAGTCTTCCGCTTGTCTGCCGCTGCGCCGCTGGTCGTACAGCAAGTCCTCGTAGCTGCCATGATAATAGGTATCAATGCCAATGCGCCCGACAATCGTTTCACCGTTTTCGTTCGGCTGCACCAGTTCTTCCGTCAGCGTTCTTGCCTGTTCCTCTGTAAAATCAACGGAATACGGGCTTTGCAGTGCGGTTTCCCACAGCCCTGCCACAGCGGTTTCTTTTCGCATGGTTTTATAGCGGTACTCTTTTTCTGATGAGGTAAGTACCACATATCCTGTATGCGTTTTCTTGGGGCGGAGTTTTCGGTCTGCGTTGGCGCGTTCCCGTGCGATGCGCAGCAGATTTTTATTTAAGCCGTCCAGATACTCTATTTTATGGTGGGCTTCTTCCAAGTCTTTCTGTATCGCATCCACTTCGGCGTAAGCAGCTTCTCTTGCCTGCGCCGAATTTCTTTCGGCTTGTGCAATCTTTTGAGATGCCACTGTATAGACCGAGCGGGCATCTCTTTCCGCGCAGGCCACTTTCGCCAGCAAACCATCATACTCACTGTGGGTCAGCAGCACGTGCGTACATTCCTGCCCATACTCCGGCAGATCCCGCAGACCCAGTGCAGTCTTTTTCTTAAACTCCGGCATTTTTACAGACCTCGGATATAATTGTTTGCCACGACTTCAATGCGGTTATGCCCCAGCGCCTTGCTGCAGATCAGCATGGCTTTCTTGTCCAGCTTTTTCCCGGATTCATCTTTTCGGCAGGTGTAGACATCACTTTGAAATTTGCGTCCTGTTCCCTTGTTGACTCTGTCATAGGGAATTTTTTCGATGGGCCTTGCGTGGGCGCGGTAGCCGTGGATGTCAGCGCTTTGGTGGATGTGCTGCCAGACCTTCTCGTCGTTCGGCGTATTTCGGATGCGCTCGACGATCTGCGCCGCATTTTTCCCGACAATGGGGCTTACTCGCTCCCGGCCGCCCTTGCCGTTTCGGACGTGGATATAATAACGGCAGTCAAACAGGCAGGTATCTTGCAGAACACCAAGCCGCTTTTCTTCTGCGGGCGTTCTTTCCTGTACCGGTACGGATTCGATCGCAGCAATTTCCCGCTCGATTTCTTCTTTTGTAACAAGGTCTCCGCCCTTGAGCATCCCAAGTTCGCTGCGGCGCAGCCCTGTGCCTTTGCAGAATTTAATCAGTTCATCGTTGTTCGTAACTGAGAAATGTTTACCGCGCCCGCACAAAAATACGGACTTTCATCCGCGCCCACCGGATAAAAGTCCGTGTTTTTATTTTTCCAGCAAGTCCTCCATCGTGCAGCCAAGCACTCTGGAAATCTTATACAAACTCTCCGCGCTTGCCTTGTTGATGTCCTTTTGCCGCTGTTCGTACAGTTGGATGGAGCGCAGGCCGACGCCGGATTTTTTCGCCAGCTCGGCTTGCGAACAGCCGTAGGCCGTGCGGATACGTTTCAGGTTTGTTTCCGCAAAGTGCTCCCGGATGCGGGCATCCGCAATCCCGGCAAATTTGCTGACGTCCGCTTCGTGCAGGGTATAATACATTTTTTCCAGTTCCGCAAAGGAAAGCACCTCGAAAATCTCGCTGTACTTTCGCCCGGAGTACCACTGATAATACGCAGCCGCCCACCCGATCCAATATTCGCCGGAACGCGCATACCGTTCCGGCTGTTCCGGCTGTTCTGTCATCCCGGTCGTCTCCGCAAGGATCTGCACAGCCAGTTCAATGCCGCTCTTCCCTGCCAGATACGCGGGTTCTCCGTTTTCCATATGCTTGCTTACCGAACTTACGGTGAACAGCTTTATAAAATTCTCTCCCGGTACGCCGCAGACACGAATCGCATAGTCGAACGCATCCCCCAAAGCCGCCTGCGCATTACTCAGATAGATTTCTTGGTATGCGTGGGTCATCGCTGCGGATGCCTCCTCTCATAATGTCCTGCATATAGATGCCGTCTGTCTCATCGTCCAGCATTTTCAGATAGGTTTGGTTTGCTTCATCGTTTCTTGCTTTGCGCTGCACATAGTATTTGTCTTTTTCTGCGATGGAAAAGCCCTCAAATTTCAGATTGGAAAAGGCAAACTGCGACTTGATCACCACCTGCTCCCCCAATTTGCCAAGCCGCATCGCCTGCGAGAGCTGCTCTACCGAGATGGCATTGTTCAGAAAAGATTCCGCATAATCGAAATAGGAATCATCGGCGCGGTAGCCTGTAATCAAATCATAGGCATTTACGTTCACGCCGAAATTGTCGATCAGATATTGCTTGGCGCGCCTTGCCAGCGGCGTTTTTATGGAAAATAGACGATGCTCGACCAGCACGGCGATCCAATTGAGAATGGTATAGTCCGGGCTGTTCAAATGTAAAACCCGCAGATATTCCGTATCCAGAGTATAGCGGTTTGCAAAACCGTCCCGCAAAGAGGAAACGGCCCACTCATTTGCCAGTGCCTCGCTTTCCGTACAGTAAAAGCCAAGCCCGAAATCATTATGCTTCTTTCCCGCGCCAAACACAGGATGCTCGATGACTTTTTCCGAGCCTTGAAACAGGGTGATTTTCTTTTCCATATTGCCGCCCTCCTTGGTATAAGTATATCACCAAAGCGATACAAAAGCAAGGCAGTAAAAAAGATATTATGACATGATGTCATAATATCTTCAAAAATTTTTGGTACAACGTTCTTCCGTTATCCCATCAGCACCCCGAAATCCGGGGTATAGGTCAAATTCTGCGCCAGCTCCGGCTCACGCAGGAACATCATCATATAGATGGGGTAATAGGTGATCTTCTCCTTCACACTCACGTTCCCGCCGTGGAAAACAAACGCAGCCGGGATGTGGTAGTCCGGGTTTGCCATCACGCCGGACAGCGCATTATGGCGTGTGTAGTCTTTCCCGCTCTTGATTTCAAGTGGCAGCACATTGCCCTCGTGCTCGATGACGAAGTCCAGTTCTCCCTGCTTTTTGCTGTTGAAGTAGTACAGCGCATAGCCGTGGGCGGCCAGCTCCTGGGCGGCGGCGTTCTCAAACACCGCGCCGAAGTTGATGTTCTTTTCGCCGTTCAGCAGCGCCAGCTGGATGCCGTTGGCGTAGGTGGCCGCCAACAGCCCCACATCGCAGAGGAACAGCTTGAACAGGTTGCTTTGTCTGTTCAGCCGCAGCGGCAGCGTCGGTTCTTCCACGTTGTAGGTCGGCAGCGCAACGCCGGCGTTGGCCAGCCACAGAAAACTATTGTGGTAGCGGCTTAACTTAAAGTCCTGATGCAGGTCCTTTAAAATAAACCGCTTGTTCTTGGCGTTCAGCTCGCTGGGGATCAGGTCAAAAATATCCTCGAGATAGAGCTTCTCCTTCGGGTCATAGCGGGCAATATCCTTTTTGTACAGCGTTAGAATGGACTGCTGCACCTGGGCGACTTCATACAGATTATGTGTTTGCAGGTAGCAAGCCACAGCCGCCGGCATACCACCCACGATCAAGTACAGGCGGAAAAGCTCCATCATCTTCTGATGCACCAGCGGGTCAACTTCCTGCTTTTTGTCATAGCAGCTGCGCAGATGGTCAAAGATGCGATCCGACACGCCGTTGGCGCGGGCAAATTCCTCTACATCCATCGGGAACATTTCCAGTACATCAAGATAGCCGACCGGTGCGCTGCGAATGTCTTTAAGCTCCACGCCCAGCAGCGACCCGCTTAAAATATAGCGGTAGCTGCCCTCCTCCACCAAAAATTTGATGGCGGTCACGATCTCCTTGCACTCCTGCACTTCATCCAAAAAGATAAGCGTCTTGCCGGGGACCAGCTTTTCCCCCACCAGCGCAGAGAGCCGCAGCAGGAAATCGCTGCTGTCGGTGGCTGTTTCAAACAGCTGCCGCGCGGCTGTGTTTTCCAAAAAATTCAGTTCCACAAAATTCGGGAAGGCTTCCTGCCCCAGCTGGCGGATCAGGGTCGTTTTGCCGACCTGCCGCGCCCCTGTAACAAGCAGCGCCTTGCGCGTATTGCTCTGCAAAAAAAACTGTATCTTTTTCGCAGCGGTTCGTTGTAACGTCCTATTGCTGCTGTTTTCCATGCCGGATGCCCCCCTAGAAAAATCGTTTTGTCCGTTTTTGCAAATGTATTATACTTCATTTTGTCCGTTTACGCAACATATTTGTCTGCTGTTTTGTCCTGTTTTTCGTTTATAGTTACAGCAAATGGGGAGATATTATGACATGATGTCATAATATCTCCCCCGCGTTTTATAATTTAATATGCTGCACCGTATTTTCCGCTTTCCAGCTCCAGCAAAAACTTATACAGCGGAACGGCCTCAATGGTCACGCCGTCCTCGATGATGGTTTCTTCCTCCTCATAGGTCACGATGACGAGCCGCGCGGCCCCCTGCGAATTCTGCGCCAGCTTTTTCAGGCTGCCGACTTCGCGTTCGCGGGCATCCCCGGCAATGGAATAGGCTGCCTGTACGGCCAGACCGATGGAGGGCACATAGAAATCAATGTCGATTCCCGTCTTTGCGGATTTCAGATAATACACATCGTCCGGATAGGCACGTGTAAGCGCTACAGCCACCATATTTTCCAGCTGCACCGACTCTTTCCGGTCCAGAAACAGGCTTACAATGCCGTTGTCGGAGAAATAAAACTTCGGGTAGCTCTCCTTCTCGACGAGATTTGCGTAGTAGTTCTGCAGATGGAACAGCAGATAGGCATCCTCCGCATAGCGGATGTAGTCGGCAATCGTCTCCTTGGCCAGCGAAACATTGACGGCGCGCAGGGTCTTTTGCAGCTTGGAATAGGAAATCTCACTGCGGACGGACTCCGCTATTTTTTTTATCAAGATTTTTACCGCATAGTCGTTGCGGATGCTGTTCCGCGTGATGATGTCGCCCAGAAGCACCTTCTGGTATACGCCGGAAATATACTCCCGTTTTGCCTTGTACAGCAGCGATTCCGGCAGGCCGCCGTATTGCAGATACTGCGCGCAGGCGGCGCGGATCTTCCCGTTTGTTTTGGTGCCCAGCAGTGCCGGTTCATCGTGGGGAACCTCGCAGGCGGTCAGGTACTCGCCGAAGGCGTAGGGCGTAATATGCTTGGCAAAAAAGCGTCCGCCCAGCGTGGTTTCTATCTCTCTGCTCAGCATTTTGGCGTTGCTGCCCGTGATGTAGATATGCTCTTTCGCATCGGCCATGCGGCGGGCAAACTTCTCCCAGCCGTCAATGTTCTGCACCTCATCCAGAAAGAAATAGCCTTTTTTGTCGCTCATCTCGCTCTGCACCGACAGCAGGTCGTTAAAGTCCGCAACGGTGAACTCGGAAAGGCGCTCGTCCTCAAAGTTGATGTAGATGATTTGCTCCCAGTCCACACCGGACGCCACCAGATCCAGCACAATTTTATACAGCAGCGTGGATTTTCCCGCGCGGCGCAGACCCACCAGCACATAATTGCCGTTTTCCTCAAATTCGTAGTCGCGCGGCACGATTTGGAAATTTCGGATAAATTCGTGTTGGTCGTAGATGACGGATTTTAAAAGGGCATGATTCATGGTTGCCACTCCTGCCTTATTTTTGTCAAGTATAGTATAGCACACATTATATTTTTTGTCGAGTATACTCGACGGAATTACATTACCTTTGTCAAATATATTCTGCAATATAATTTTCTTTTTTAAAATAAAACGTCTTGCAATTCTATTTTCTTATGGTATAATAAAGTTAAATCATTAAAGTTATAACCTTATGGATAACACCTTTTCTCGGATTAGGAGGTTTTTATGGTAAAACTAGACTATGCGCGGCTGAAAAATATACGCCTTGAGCAGGACATCACCCAAAAGGAGCTTGCCACTGCCACCGGTGTAAACCTTTCCACCATCAAGCAGATCGAAACCGGCCGCAGCGCAACCGACCTCGAAAACATTGAGAAGCTATGTGCCTATCTGGAAGTCGACATCAATGAAATCTACCACCCCGACTTCCACGACACCAAGGTGCTCTGCATGCTCAACAACAAGGGCGGCTGCGGCAAGACCAGTCTTTGCAGCGGCATTGCCACCTCGATGGCCGAGCTGGGGCTGCGCATCCTTGTCATCGACGGCGACGGGCAGCGCAACCTGTCCAGCAGCTTCGACATGCCCCGCAGCGAGAAGAACTTCGGCGCGGCGGTGCTGGCGGAGCAGGACTTGAACGGCTACATACAGCCCACCAAATTTGAGAATATCGACATCATCGTGGCCGATGTTTCGATGGGTACGCTGGACATGGCGCTGTTTACCAAGATCAGCCGCGAGAACATCGTGCGCAGCATCCTGCGCCCCGTTGTCGAGCGCGGCTATTACGATTACATCCTCATCGACACGAACCCGAATCTGTCGCTGCTGAACTTCAACATCGTGAACGCCTCCAACTATGTGCTGATCCCCGCCCAGCCCGCCAGCTTTGATTTGGACGGCCTGGCCGTGGTGCTGCAGTTTGTCGAGGGTATCAAACCGTACAACCCGACCTTGCAGGTGGGCGGCATCATCATCAACCGCTACGACGCCCGCAACCGCCTGATCACCGAGGCGGCCATGGACCAGCTGCGGGAGAGCTACAGCGCCCTGCTGTTTGAGCAGATCATCCGGGTGGACAGCCGCCTGCAGAACGCCCAGTGGGAGAACCGACCCGTGCTGGACTACGCGGGCAGTGCGCGTATTTCGAAGGAATACCGCGCCCTGACGAAAGAAATTTTGAAGCGCTGCGTTTGAGAAAGGCGGTAATACTGTATGGCTTTAAAAAAACGGACCGTCGTCTCCCCTGCTGCCGGTGCGGTGTCTCTCCCCTCTTTAATGGCCGACCTGCCCGGCACACGGCGGCTGGAGGAAGTGCCGCTGGACAAGCTCTCCCCTGCCCCGGCTGACTGGAACTTTTACGCGCCGCTCCCCGACGACAAGCTGTTGGAGCTAATCGAGAGCATCCGGGCCAACGACCTGCTGCACCCCATTGTGGTCTGGAGGCAGCCGGACAGCGCGCTGATGATTTTAAGCGGGCACAACCGCGTGCGGGCCTACTCGGCTTTGCTGGAAAAGACCGGCGAGGACAAATACCGCCGCATCCCCGCCACCGTGCTGACGGACATCACCGCCGACGAGGCGCACGAGATCGTCGTCGATTCCAACTACGTGCAGCGCGTGCTGACGCCGTCGGAGAAGGCGCGGAGCATCTCCCAGAAGTACGCGCTGGCCGGGCGCAAAAAGCGCAGCAGGAACGGCGTGCGCAAATCAAAGTATGAACAGATCGGCGAAGAATACAACCTCTCCGCCCGCCAGATCGCGCGGTATGTGCGGCTGGGCAGTCTGGACGGCAGCCTGCTCAAGCTGCTGGACGGCGGCAAGCTGCCGCTGACAACGGCGCTGCGGCTCGTGGATTTTTCTGCCGAGAGCCAGAAGTATCTGGCCGCCCACCATGCCGACGAGCTGGCAGGCCCCAAAATGGCCAGGCTGACCGCCGCCATGACCCCGGAGCAGATGGATGCTGCCCTGCAGGCAGAACCGCAGACGGTGCGCGTTTCCGTCACCGTGCCCGCCGCGCTGGAGGAGGATTTCCGCCGCATGGCCGAGGAATGGCTGCACACCCACCGCTGAGCCTGTAGGGGCCGGGCACGCCCGGCCAGCAGCTTTCCCGCAAACAACCGCCTTTCCGGGCGAGATATTATGTCACCATGTCATAATATCATGTAAATATAGAGTCGATACGAATAGGATATTATGTCACCATGTCATAATATCTTTTTGCAAGGAGGTTGGCCGTGCCCAAAAAAAAGCAAGCTCTGCCCACGCCCAAGGCAAAGCTTTATACCGAGGACGCCGCCCTGCTGGTGCCCATCTTTCAGAAGGAGCCGTTTATCACCTTTCAGGAATTGCAGGATAAATACGGCGATATTCTGACCGACCAGCAGATTTACCGCGGCCTGCTCGGAACGTTTGCCCCCTACGTCAGCGAGCGCCGGGAGGAAGCCTTTCAGGAGCAGCTTTTACAGGCCAAGCAGGCCGCGCTGCAATTGGAGATCCTTTCCCACCCGGTCGGCGGCAGTCTGACCATGCCGGAGACAGAGGTCCGGTCACTGGCAAGGGCATCCTTCAACAGCATGCTGGACGGTATGCCGGCCGGCATGGCCTGTTACATTACCTGCGCGGTAAACGCCATGTATGCGGGCGACGTGTCCGGCCTGAAAAACGAACCGCTTTCCGAGCGGATGCTGCTTTCCAGTGCGAACCAGGGCCCACTGGAAAAATACAGTATGCAGACGGATTCCATCTTCCGCAATCTGCCCAAGCTGCTGCCGGAGGAGGAAAACGAGGTATACGTCGGCAAGAGCGCCGGAAAAAACGTGTCCACCATCGTGACGATGGATTTCCCGAAAACCATCGCGTTGGACAGCGGCGGCAGCCTGACGAGCTTTGATAAGGCTATCTTAAACGGCGTTTCCTCGCTGCTGATTGCGGGAACGATCTATTTCACCATCCCGATGCTGTACCGCGCCATGATCGGCAGTGAAAACCCCAGTATGCGGGAGGAGGCCGTCCGGACCATCCGTGACCGGCTGGAATTTATGCGGCACGCCACCATCACACTGGACTGCACCGAGGAGGCCGCCGCCCACTTTATCAAGGAAGGGCAGAACCTGCAGAGCCTGACGGTCTCGCAATATCTCTTGCCGATGAACCGGATGAACGCCGTGCTCAACGGGCGGGAGGTCGAGGCGTACTTCCTCATCGACACGCCGCCGCTGTTCCAGTATGCGTCCAGCAAGCGGCAGATCTCCCTTGTGGATATGGACCTTTTGAACGTACACTTTGAAGCCGACTCTCCGCTGGCCGGGGCGAGCCTGAACAACACCCCCGCCATCATTGTGCTGAAGAACTACCTGCTGACCCGCATTGAGGGCATGAAGAACCCAAACAACCGTCTGCAAAGCCGAAAGATTTTGTTCTCGTCCATCTACGAGGAGCTCGGCGAGCCATCTCCCATCAAGCAGCGCCGCCAGCGCCTGCGCAACTACACCGAGATCTATCTCGAGTATCTGACCCAGCAGAACTACATCAGCGGGTACAGCTTCACCCGCACCGGGCGCGTTGTGGATGGGGTAGAGATCGTGCTGGACCGCACCACCCGCAAGCCCGCGCCAACGCCCGAACTGACTTTGCCCGATGAAACGAATAAGGGCCGCTTCAAGCCCAACAAGCAAAAACCACGCAAGCGAAACATGATACGATAGCTGCGATTTTAAAACCACAACTGATGACCCAATACAGCCTTACCAAAGCCACATTTGATGACCATAAGTGCTTCACCAAAGCCACAAATGATGACCACCAAAGCCACAAATGATGACCACCAAAGCCACAAATGATGACCCAAGCACCCCGCAAAAACCCTGTTTTTCCACATTTCAGCGGTAAATTTCCGCATTTTGAAAAGTGCTGTATGTACTGTAAGTACTGTATGATATCTTTCCCTTTTTTACAGGGAGGAAAAGATACAGTTTTTTCCCTGTAAGAGGAGAAGTTTTCGTATGAGAAAAACGGATGCCAAAACCTTAAAAAGCTGCCTGCCTCAATGGCTGCGGGAGCACGGGCTGCCCCTGCATAAGCCGTTCGCCTGCCTGAACCCGGCGCACCAAGACGCGCACCCTTCTATGGGGTACAATGAAAAAAATCAGACCGTCCACTGCTTTGCCTGCGGCGCGACCTACGATATTTTTGACTTAGTGGGACAGGAAGAAAATCTGACGGATTTTCCTTCTAAAATGAAGGCCGTCAACCGGCGCTACGGCGGGGGCGAGGTCATCCGGGTCACGGCGAAGCCGACGCAGGTTTTCCCTTATAAGGAAGGAGCGGGCAGACCCGACCCCTACTTTACCGGGCGTGGCTTGTCCGATGAAACGGTACGGCGGTTTGGGTTGGTGGTCGAGAATGGCTATGCGGTGCTGCCGGTCTTTGCGGAGGGTGTCTGCCGCAGCGTTTGCCGCCGCGCCATTGACCCGGCTGTTGAACCACGCTACCAGAACAGCCGCGGGGCGATGCAGCTTTGGAACAGTGCTGCTATGGAACATGCGGCAGGGGAAGCACTGTTTGTGACGGAGGGCATTTTTGATGCCCTTTCCTTAGAGGAATTGGGATTCCCGGCTGTAGCGCTCTGCGGTGCGGCCAACACCGGGCGGTTGATGCAGGCCTTGGATGCGCGGGAAGCAAAGCCGGAGAGGGTGATTCTTGCCGGGGATTCCGATGCGGCAGGGCAGGGGATGAACGGGAAGCTGCGGGAGCTTCTCACGGCCCGCGGAATTGCGTGCGCGGTGCTGGCCTTGCCGGAGGGCTGCAAGGATGTGAACGAAGCGCTGATACGGAACCGGGTTGCGCTGCAAGCCGCCTGTAAGGCCGCTGCAGCGCCGCAGGAGGTACAGCAGCAATCGACCTTGGAGGACGAGTTTCTCGCGTATCTGGGCCGCCGCGGCGGGTCTGCTGTGATGCCTACGGGTATCGCAGGCTTGGACAAGGCATTGGACGGTGGTCTGCACGCCGGGCTGACCGTGCTGGGCGCGGTTTCCAGCATGGGCAAAACGTCCCTGATGCTGCAAATGGCCGATACGTTGGCCGCTGCAGGAAGAAATGTGCTGTTTATAACAATTGAAATGTCCCGCATGGAGCTGATCGCCAAAAGCGCCGTGCGCGGTACAAAAGAACGTGCGCGGCCCCTGCTGGACGGCAAGCTGCCGGAAGAAAAAGTGCGCGGTCTGATTTCCGCTTACAGGCAAAAGACCGGCGGCAGGGTAGAGCTGTGGGAGCCGGACGCCCCGCTTACCCCGGCTTTTTTGGATGAAAAAGTGTCGGCCTTCTGTGCGCAGCACGAAAGCCCGGTGCTGTTTCTGGATTACTTGCAGCTTGTCGCCCCGGCGCGCGCGGGCATGACCGAGAAGCAGACCGCCGACGCCGCCGTCGCCATGCTCAAGCAGCTGGCACGCCGGTACGATATGCCCGTTGTGGCCGCATCCAGCCTGAACCGCGAGGCCTACCGCCCCGGCAGTGCCGAGCCGGGACTGTCGGCCTTTAAAGAATCCGGCAGCGTGGAGTACAGCGCGGACTTGCTGTTGGTACTCAAATACCGCACAGACGCCGACAGGGAAAACAAGACCGCTCCGCGTCATTTGGCACTGACCATCTTAAAAAACCGCTTCGGCGCGACAGGGGAGAGCGTACCGCTTGACTACGAGCCGGAGAAAGAACTGTTCCGGGACGGCACCGCCAAGGCTGCACCGCGCACAGGAAGAAATGTGATACGATAAGATTTTTTCTCTCCAAATGCTGTGAAATAGAAAAAGAATTTCCGTATAATAAAGAAAAAACGGAAAGGATGACCTCCGATGAAAGACGAAAATCAGATCTTTGTCAGTTATGGCCATGTAGAGGAGGAGATGTGCAAGGATATCTGCGCATATCTTTCGGAAAATGGCTTCAAGCCTTGGGTGGATACATCCAAGCTGCAGCACGGGATGCTGTGGCGGGATGAAATCCGCAAGGGTATTGAGGACAGCGGTCAGGTCGTGGCGCTGCTGTCGGCCTATTCCACACGTGACCGAGGTGTATGTCTGGATGAAATTTCCATTGCGGTGGGCGTTACGGGCGGAAATATTCACACGATTTTGCTGCAGGAGGAAAATATCATCAACGTGCCGCCGACAATCGGCTTTGAACAGTGGTTCGATATGAGCGACTGGAAAAAGAAAAAGGCCGAGGGTGACCAGGCTTACAACGAATGGTTCAAAGCCAAGATGGATGACGTTATCAGGCGGCTGCGCGACCCAGAGCATGTAGAAAAGTATGGACAGATCACGGAACTGCGGAAGAAATTGAACGTACAGTATGCCGTGGGACGTCAGCAGAAGCTGCTGAATGAGCACTACACAGGTCGTAAGTGGCTGGGAGAAAAAATCGATGCCTGGCTGGAGGACCCAAACGCCCCGCGCCGTTGCCTGGTGACGGGTGCCCCCGGCGTGGGCAAAAGTGCGTTTGCGGTGCACTACGCCCATTACAACCCCAAAACAGCGGCTGCACTGTTCTTTAGCGCTGACATGCCGAACTACAATGACCCCTGTGTCGTAATTCAGACACTGGCTTATCTGCTGGCCTGCCGTCTGTCTGCCTACCGCAAGAGCCTGCTGTGGGAGCTGAATCAGGAAGACCGCACCACGCTGGCCAAGCTTACGGAAAAAGAATTGTTCGACAAGCTTATCACAAGACCGTTGAGCCAGGCTATCAACGGCAATCACCCGGCTATGTGCATCATTCTGGACGGTCTGGAAGAGTGCGGCGACCCGCAGAAAAACACGTTGGCCAAGACAATTGCAAGGTATGCCGACAGCCTGCCGTGGTGGCTGCATATTTTGATCGTGGCCCGTGACGTGCCTGCCGTGAAGAACTATACGAAAAACGCCCTGCGTATTGAGATGCGCGGCGAGGATAAGAACAATCTGGATGACGTCCGTGAATATTACAGGGAGGCGCTGGAAGATAAATTCGGCAGCGACCCCGCATGGCCGGAGACGCTGGAAAAAATCACGGCCCGCAGTCAAGGTGTTTTTCTGTATGCCAAGATGCTGACAAACTTGCTGCTGGACAAGGGTACGCTGGATGTGGGCGGCGATTACCCCGAGGGTCTGAGCGAGGTATTCACACTGTGGTTTGATTGGTTCTTCCCGGATGGGGAGGACTATGCCCGGCGCTGGCGGCTGCCCATTGGCTGTGTGCTGGGCAGCCCGGAACCAATCCCCGCGCAGACGCTGCGCCGCGTGTTTGATTGGAGCGAGAACGAGCTGGCGGACTTTGAGGCGCGGTTGAGTATCCTGCTGCGCAAGGGCAAAAATGTTTTTGGCGACGAGACGCTGGTGTTCGACCATGACTTTGTGAAGGAATGGCTGAGCAGCGGGGCAGGGGAAAACTTTTATTTTTCCAGCCCCGAAGACGGCCGCAAGAAGATGGCCAATGCGCTGTATGCGGTGTTTGAGGAAGATGCAGAGGAACTTACGTATTGGGAAGCGGTGAATCTGTTGGATTTGCCGCTAACAAGGAAGCAACGGGAAAAAGAGGTAGAGAGTCTGGAACTGGATGCAAGAGTTATTTCTGCTGTAGAATATTGCATAGCCTGCGGGAAATACCTTTGCGGAGAAAAAATTTGTGAAATAGGACTGCTTACAGCCAAAGAAAGGTGCAAAGGCTGTGAAAGTGATAAAACCAAACTATCGCTTGCATATTATTTGAGAACACTAAGTGCTATTTATTTAGGCAAGGGAAAAATAGTACAGGCAAAAAAGCTGTGTGAAAAAGCACTGGCTATTGTCACAAAAATTGCTGAAAGAGAAAAGTCCGATGCAAATTTGGAGAATGTGTCCGCGTTGTTTTCACAGATGGGCGACATTCTTAAGGCACAAGGAAAACTAGGCGATGCATTCAAGTTATATCAAAGGGCTTTGACAATAGATAGGAAGCAAGAAGAAAAATCTTCTACTTTTCAGACACAGAAAGCGATGGCGAGAGACTATAGAGATGCCGGAAGCATTTTGGAAGAGCGCGGAAACAATGAGGGAGCGTGGGAGTTATATTGTCATAGCTTAGAGATTTATCAGAGATTGGCTCTGAAATGGGGCGCATTGCCACTATATGGGGAAATAGCAAAAGGCTATCATTGTATAGCAAGAACATTGAACGCACAAAAAAAGAACGAAGCAGCACTGATTCTGCATAGAAGGGGAATGGAGATACAAGAAAAAGTAGCAGAAGAACTTAAAACGCCAGAAGAATTGGGAAATTTAATTGTAAGTTACGGCCTTATGATTTCAACTCTAAACAGTCTTGGTAAATATGACGAAGCATTGACGCTTATTGATAAAAATCTTATGATTTGCAAAGAGCAAATAAAACAATGTGATACGCCAATACTGCAAATGAATTTGTCTTCATGCTATCATAGTATAGGTGATACCCAAAAATTGAAGGGAAATCTTGATGATGCATTGGAAATGTATTATAAGGCCCTAGAAATCAATGAAAAGTTGTCAATGGAAAACGAGACTTTACATCTGCAAGAAATCCTATGGATGAACAATATAGCTATAGGACAAGTTCTGCAGGAAAAGGGTAGAATTGATGATGCAATAGAACAATATAAAAAAGCACTTTCAATCAGTGAAAAAATGCTGATACAGCTTAATACACCATTGGCAAGAGAAAATTATTCCATGACCAATTTGTCTATTTCAAGAATGATTTGGGAAAAGGATGATGTAGACGGTTTTCTTGCGTTAGAAACGAGAATGATCGATATATCAGTAAAATTAGCCAATGAGAAGGGAACAAAAGAAGAACAAAAAAAGATAAAGAAACTAAAATGCAACTTTGAAAAATGTAAAAATACTATAAAAGAAAACAGAGACGATAAGAAAAAGATAAGTGATTTGGTTTTGCAATGTTTCCATTCTGTAGGAATTGATTATATGTGTTAAAGATAAGTGCAAGCGGAAGCTTTTCTCTCCACCTCCCGTGCCATCCTTCCCCGAAAATGCTACCATATCCACATGGAAAGCAGCCACGGCTATTTGGAAAGGAGAAGCTGACTATGTGGAATTTTGAGGATGAACTTTCGGTGCGGGATTGCGTGCGCGGCGTTGTCGTTGATAACAGAGCAGGGGTCTGCCGCCTGCTGCTGGAGACAGGGGAAAACGCCATCGCCTTTTTCGGCGGTATACGGGAACAGACCGAGGTGCTCTGTACCGTCCTGAAGCTGCCGCACGACGGCAAAGACCTGCTTGTCAGCATCGACTGCGACGATGGACTGGCGGCATGATACCCACGACGCATCTACTACATAAAAAGGAGGAAACCACCATGAAGAACCACTATACCCCTCATCCGATCGACACCTCCGATGTGACGCTGTCCATGGAGCTTGTAAAGCTTGCCAATCTGTTGAGCGCCAACGTGCATGACGTCTGGGCGGTCGGCCGCATCCAGGAGGGCTGGACCTATGGCCCGGCAAGGGATGACGCCAGGAAGGAAACTCCCTGTATGGTTCCGTTTGAGGAGCTTTCCGACAGTGAAAAGGCCTATGATCTGAACACGGCCTTTGAAACATTGAAGGTTCTTGTGAAGCTGGGATATACCATCACCCCGCCGCAGGAAGAAACGGCCAAGTAACGGAAAGGAGACGGCTATGGCCTATGTAAAAGAAGAAGCCCTGCAAAAGCGTGAACCGCTTGTGCAGGGGGCAGAACTGAACATCGACGGAAAAGGCGGAAAATTCCTGATTCGGGAGCTGATCGGCGCGGGCGGAACCTCACTTGTGTATGATGCCGTGCTGGTTCGGGCGGACGGCAGCCGCGTTACGGGCGTGCTGAAGGAGTTTTACCCACAGGTTACAGCGGGCACGAGCTATAATTTTTCCATGCTGCTGCGCTATATGACCGTGCGCAGAAAGCCGAACGGTACGCTGGCCATCCCCGCGGAGCTGCGGGACGGCCAGCGAAAGCGCCTGGAAGAAGTAGACAGCCTTTTGCATGAAATTAAGTCAGAAGGCTTGGGTCTGCGCCATTTTATCCCGAATATGGAGGTTTTTACCTGCGGGAAGGTACCCTACATATTCACCGCAGAAAGCTATTCCGGAGAGACGCTGGCTCAATTTTGTAAAGAGCAGGCGTGGGCCAATCCGACATCGACCTCGCTGCGGCAGATTCTGAACACGGTTTATGCGCTGGCCTGCGCCGATGCACAGCTTTGTGCCGCAGGGGCCATGCTGCTTGACATCAAGCCGGAAAACATCCTGATGGTCTACAGGAGCACGCCCAACGGACTGCGCAAGGATGCTTTTCTGGACATGGTAAGCCTGTTCGATGTGGAGTCCATTGTGTTGAAAAGTCAGATCGGCAGTGACGACCTGATGCTGCCGTTTTCTGCCGGCTTCACGGCGCCGGAACTGGGCGGGTATATGTCCAGTGCCCGCAGGGACATAGGAAAGGCTGCGGACGTCTATGCAATGGCAGCTACCCTGTTTTACTGCCTGACGCGAAAGCTGGCATGGTTGGATACGGCCCAGGGCTATGCAGAGGCCTTGCAGGAGGGACCTTTCGGGGCGGTGCTCACAAATGAGCAGCGGGCAGAGATCGGGAAACTGCTGGCAGCAACTCTTGTCTATGAGCCTGACCACCGTATGCAGGAGCCGGAAATGTTTGCGAACGCGCTGGAAAAAATCGTGCGTGAAACGCAGGCCTCCGCAGCAGAGCAGCTTACCGACAGACGCCGAAAAATGCAGGAGCATCTTTCGGATGCGCTGGCGAGTCTGCTGTACAAATGGCCGCTTTTTGCCTACGGAAATGCCGAGGACAAAGACATTCGCGTATTGATTGCCGCAGAAAAGAACGATGTGCTGAAACAGGCCATAAATGCGGTATTCAGCAGCTGTCACGTGCTGGGACATCAGGTACATGTTCTGGCGGCGGCCCCGCAGGCTGAAAAAGCAGTCGGTGAGTGGATGCAGGACATCGACCACGCGGAGGATTGGTTCTGCTGTCAAGACGAGCCGCAGCCTTACGATTGGAAAGAAAAGCTGGGCGCGGTAAGCTGGCTGAATTTGCAGCCGGACGCGGAGAACATCCGAAAGGCTGCCGAGCAGTTCGTGCCCGGCTCTGTGCTGGTATTGTCGGGCGACGATGCAACAGCAAGCGAAATCGCAAAAGCAATACCGGCCCCGGAAGCGGCCAAGCGTTTGTGTGCCTATACCTGTGCAGAGGGCGGCCAGAGCCTGTATGCCGAGGCAGATGGAAACCGTGTGTTTGTGCGCCTGACGCCGGATGACGTAGAAGATGCTTACTCCGCATCTGCGGAGAGTATCTCTTTCAATGCGCACTTGCTGTACGAACGACAGAAGAACCCTTCGTGCAGCTTGCTGGAGGTCAAACACAATTTTGAGAATTACTACAACAAAGCAGCGTCCTTCGATACGGCACTGGCTGTAAAGTGCCGTCTGTTTTCCATCGATGTACCTTGGACGGATGACCCGGAAAAAGACGGACGCAATTTTGAGGAAGCGCTGAAACAGAACCAGGCAGCTGTAAAGGAGCTCGCCTTGGTCGAGCATCGCCGCTGGGTCGCCAGCAAGATACTGAAAGGGGCAAAAGCGCTTCCGGAGAAGGACTTTACCTATCTGAAGAACGGCGGAGCCAACGGAAGCGGAACAAACTTCAAAAAAGACGGGGTGCTGTATCACGCCTATCTTGTGCCGAGCGTGCTGGAAGAAGTGCGTCCTGAGGGCTGGCAGACCGCTGCGGAATGGCGCGGCAGCAGCCCGGAGACAGAGATTCCGCAGGAACTGGATGCACTGTCCCACAACGGTGCGGCACTGGCCCGTATGTTTGCGGAAACGGCACAAAAGAACCTGCCAGTCGTAAAACGAAGGCTGAAAGACTTTGAGGAGGCATTGGAGGAACTGACCCCGGAGATTGAAGGCGCAGCGGCTACGGAACTGGAAACCCGCAGAAATGCGTTGATTCACTGTATTCGGAAGTTGCTCAGCCCGGACGCACGGCAGGCGGATGCCGCCTACTACCAAATTGAAAGCGTGCGGATGAATTGCTTCCTGCAAGCACAGCTTCCGGCATCGGAGGAGGCCGTGGCGCTGCTGGAAGTGTTGGATAAGCGGTTGTTTGCCATTTTGTACAGCATTTCGCCGGTGGAGCCGAAAGCGCTGGATGATGTCCTGATTGAAAATATCGGATTCCAGCTTCGGGCCAAACCGATGGTGATGGCCAAGCTGCTTGGCACGGAGGATCTGCGGGTCAATCTTGTCCCGGCACGGGTATTTGAAGTCTCTAAGCTAATTTACATAGCGCAGGCAGATACAGACGGTGCAGCGGAAAAATATATCCGTATTGCCGAGGATGCGGCGGCGGCCCTGCATCATTACGGAGCAGGCACGGATGTGGAATTGCGGCTTATTGCGGGAACACAGACAGAAATCCCCGCGTGCAGCGGCTTGCAGGTGGAAGTCATTTCGGCCGACGAAGCTCCGGAAGAGACCATGCGGCAGGCGCTGCAGGGTGTGGAAGTCATTGACCTGACGAACGGACAGGAAGATCTGTGCACTCTTGCGGGAATCTATGCAGAATGCACGATGCTTGTGCAGCGGGACGGTGTATTCCGTGCTCTGCGTGGGAAAGTTCCTGCGCAGATACCGCTTCCCCAGTCGTGGGATGTGGACGGGCTGTTCCAGCTTTCCGGCGCGGTGCCGCATAAAGAGGAAGATACACAGACAAAAATCGACTATGAAAAAGTAAATACTCTGTATCGTCAAATTTTGGAGAACTTTGGCCGTGCAGCATTTTATGACATTTGTCGGGATTTTGCCGAGGCGTACAGCAAGCAGTCGACAACTTATTTCTCACAGCTGGCTGGCCCGGATGCACAAATGCAGACCTACACCATGCCGACAGAACGGTGGGAAGAACTGGAACCGCTGCTGCGCAAGTTGCAGAAATACAAGTATATTCAGAATCTGACAAGCATGGTAAAAGCCGGGCAGGCAAAAATCGCGTTTATGGCCGGGCAGAAATGCGCGGCAAGTCTGGATTATGCCCTAAAAAACTGCATTGACCGCAAAAGCGTGCTGAAAGACTTCGGCACAGAGCGAAATTCGTTCGTCATCCACACAGAACCCGCTGTCGTGCGGATGTCGCTTGGACGGCAGGCAGTTGTGGAGTTCCTGCAAACACAGGGGTGCCTGCAGGTCGCGTTTGTGGACGGCAAGCTGGAAATTTCCGGCATGACGCCGGAGATACCCGCGCTGCTGCAGAAATACGGAAACGCGCTGGAGGGAGGCGTATTTGCCAACCTGCAGGAGAACACGCGGTTCAGCGATGAAAAGATAAGCTACGAATACAGCTGGGGCAGCGGTACGCTCAACGAGCTGGACGTTGTGGCCGTGCTGGATAAAGAAAAGCTGGTGCTTATCAGCTGCAAAGCGTGCCGTCAGTTGGAAATTGCGTTTGTGGATGAGATCGCTATCCGCGCCGCAAGCCTGCGTGTGGGAGCCGTGCCGGTTCTGGTCTGTTCGGAATTGCAGCCGGGGGACAAGCAGGCGTTCCGGGACCGCTGCCGCTCGCAGGGCGTGGTTCTGGTCGATGCTGCCGACATGGACAAAGTGGCAGAGAAAATCTGCTGCGCCGCAGAAAGCGAGGCGTAAGGCATGGAATCCGAGCTGAAAAAAATACAGGATATTGCGATAAAAGCCCATAACGAAACCATGCAGGCCCAGGATGCCGACAAGGCTATCCGGGAGATTCTGGCAAAATACGGAATATCACAAAAAATCACAGCCGAGCGTTTATACCACACACGCCTTGTCCATGCGGAGCGGGACACATCAAATGGCCACAAACAGGAAAATATTGATACCATGGCCGAGCATTTACTTGCAAAGGAATGGAGCCGCGCCTATGTGCGTTCTGTGCAGGATGGAATTATCGGAGAACTCAAAAA
>OLNU01000434.1_pt1 | contig 39862 bp, 16 predicted proteins | sample 1672241 | NCBI WGS metagenome assembly OLNU01 (sample SAMEA3136663, study PRJEB25190) | human gut metagenome | biome: human gut; feature: human-associated habitat; material: faeces | place: Austria | collected 2013 | reverse complement strand
AAAATAATGTATACAACAAATGCAATAGAAAGTTTAAATAATTGTTACAAAAAATACCCATCACTTTGTTTAATATAAAAAATTAGCAAGCTCTTTAGAGCTTGCTATATTTGGTTGCGGGAGATAGACTCGAACTACCGACCTTTGGGTTATGAGCCCAACGAGCTGCCAACTGCTCCATCCCGCGATGTATGAACTTTTTTAATTATACAACTTATATACATACTTGTCAATAAAATTTGAAAAAAATTTGCATTTGCCCATATTTTGTGCAATTTAAAAGCTAGCATAAACAGCTAAATTATTGTTTTTAAATTTAATATATAATAGTTTTCGTTAACAAGATAATTTACTTTTGATAGACCTTGACTGTAAGTTCATACTATATTGTATGAATTTTTCACTCTAAATATTCAAAAATAATAAAATTATTACAAAACAGAAAAAATCATAGGGAAATCAAGCAAAATAAATATGAAACAAGATTTACATAAAAATGACAAAACGCTAAAATGCTTAAAAACAAGCCTTTATTTGACTCTAAATTTTAACATAAAATATCTCACAACAAATTACGTGCAAAAAAATGTAATAAAAATTTAATAAAAGTGCTTTTAACCCTTTCCGCAAGCGAATTTCAGTTGTACGCTAGGCAAGGAAAAAATATCCATTGCAAAACATAAATTAAAAATGTAATAATAAATATATATAACTTAAGAGTGAAAATTGGAGGAAAATATGCAAGCAAAAATATCTAAGTTTATAGCCGCAGTGTTAGCCCTAGTAATTATATTTGCAAATTCGTGGTCGGTAGTAAGCTATGCTGCAGAAGTATTTTTAAGTGAAAAGGAGTTAGAGAATCAAAACACTACATCAAAAGATGGAAGTGTAGATTTTGATGTGCAGTATACCAATGGAAAACACAGTGCAACATTAAATATTGACGAGAAAAATACCAAGCTAAATATTGCTGTATCATTAAAAAAGAGTGGCTATGTTAAAGATCTTGCAATAGATTTTTCTTCTTCAAACTTTGAAATAGATCAAATAAATGATGAAAATACAAATGAAAATGGTAATGCAGCCCAAACAACAGTGGCTAAAAAGATTCAGAATTTTGATGCAGAAAACAAGAAAATTACATTCGGACAGATAACAAATAAAGAGCAAATTTCAGAGCAAATATATATTAATCCAATCATTAAAGAGGAGATAGGCGAAGACAATTTTAGCAGGGATAATAAAATTAAACTTACTTGCACATTTGTAAATACAGATGCAAAAGAAACAAAGGTTGAAAAAGAAATAGTTCTTCATACAGAGTGGACTGCAAAAAACGTGGAAACAGAATTAAATTATGAAACAATCAAATATATTCCATATGCATCAAATGAAGAAAACAAAATAATTGTTCAAGGAAAAGTAACAACGAACGTAAAAAACTACGTTTTACCAGTTAAGAAAACAAATATAAACATTAGTATTCCACAAATTGCAGGGGAATATCCAGAGAAAGTATCAGTTATAAATAACACAGAAGAAATAACAAAAGAACTTAATAAAGAAAATATTACATATGATGAAAAAAACGGATCCTTAACGATAAAAGAAAACAATGAAATAAAAAATAATAAGATACAATGGCAAAAAAACAAGCCACAAAAATATATAGTTACATATATTTATTCTGCTAAAGCATATGAAAAAATAAAAGAAACATCCATAAAATTGAATTATAAGTTAAATTCGGAAATTACATTATATAGTAATAATGAATTAACAATAAAAAAAGAAATAACAGCAGAACAAGTACAAAAAGAAAAACTAGGAGAAATTGCAGATATTACATTAGAAAACCCTAATGAGGGCATTTACAAAGGGTACATGTATAACAACAAAGTTACTGCTGAGGAAAATAAAAGAGAAACAGACATCACAAATAGATACACATTAAACATTGCATATTCAAATTTAATAGATTCTTTTACAATCTCGCAAAACGATGATAAGTTTACAACGAGTAAAGAACAAGAATATAAAGCAAATACTTATAACAAAGAATTAAAAATATCAAAACAAGAATTTGATAATGTATTGGGAGCAGATGGTAAGATTGAAATTCAATCTAAAGATGGAACACTTTTAAGTACAATTGATAAAGATACAAAAGCAGAACAAAATGAAATTAAAATTGACTTAGCATCATTTAGAACTGAAAACATTGTATTGGAAACATCAAAACCACAAACTGAAGGAAGCTTGAATTTTGAAATTACAAAAGCGATCGCAAAAGACAATGATTATAGCATAGAAGAAATTAAAGAATTTACAAACTTAAAATCTTCATTAAATGTTGTTGCTAAGAATTCGGATATAGCAGTTTTGAATGAAACGAAAGAAATGGTTACAAAGTTAGAAGAACCATCACAAAAGGTAAGTATAGAATTAGAAAACAATAGATTATCTACAGTTACAACTAATGAAGCTGTTGCAATAGGTGTTACATTAGAAAACGATAGTATTGATGATGTTATGTTTATAAATCCTAATTTTAAAATTATTATGCCCAAATACATTGAAAAATTAGATATAATAGCAGTAGAAGTTATGTTTGATGGTGAACTTAAAGTCGCTGAAACAAAGGTTTATGATAATGAAGACGGAACTAAAACCATAGAGGTACAGCTTGAAGGAACACAAACAACTTTTAATAATCCAATTGCAAAAGGTGCAACAATTGTTATTGCGGCAGATATAACTTTAGAAAAAACTACTCCAACTATGAATACAGAAATAAAAGTTATTGCTCAAAATGGTGATGAAAATAAGACAACATCAGAAAATAAAACTACCGTAAAGTATATTGCTCCTTCTGGAGTTGTAACAACAAATAGTGTAATAGGATATAACGAAAATGAAAAGCTAGAAGTTGTAAATGGAGAAGCAAAAGAGGCGTTAATACAAGCAAAATCAAATGAAAAAGAGTTAACATTTGAGATGAATATTATAAATAATTATGAAAACACATTGAGCAATGCTGTAATATTAGGAAGAACAATGTTCAAAGGAAATAGAGATGTAGATACATTACAAGATTTAGGAACAACAATGAATATTCCAATGTCATCGAAGATTACACTAAGTGGTTTGCCAGAAGAAAATGCAGAAATATATTATTCTACAAACGGAAATGCTACGAAGGATTTATCAAATGCAGAAAATGCATGGACTAAAGAAATAACCAATTATGCAGAAGTAAAATCTTATATGATTGTCTTTAAAAATTATGACATAAAATCTGGAGATGTTTTTAAGTTTTCGTACAATGCAAAGGCTCCAGCTAATTTGGATTATGAGAATAAAGCATTTGAAATGTATGGAATATACTTTACAAACAACATAAGCACTGGAAAGATTGAAGATAAAGCTATTGCAACTAAAATTGGATTAAACACCGGAAAAGAGGCTGTTTTAAATGCTAAATTAGAATCAGTGCTTGGAGAAGGTGCAAGTGTAAAAGCTGGAGAACATCTTAAATATATAGTTACAATAAACAACAATGGAACAATTTCAGCAGATGGAACATCTATTAATATAGAAATTCCAAATAACTTAGAGTACATACCAACAGAAGGCGAAAATTATAAAATAAGAACAATAATGCCATTGCAAAAATTTGAAATGCCTGAAGAACCAGATTGGGATAACATAAATTGGGATAAATCAGAAATGAGCAAAGAAGAAGCAATGGCGATGTGGAAACAACAGGCTGAACAAATGAAACAACAAATGAAAGAATATTCAAAATGGGTAGAAGAGCAAAAATCACAAGGTGTTGAATTTGATGAAAATATAACAGAGCAGAAAAAAATATTGGTAATAGAAATAGGAAACATAAAAACAAATCAAACAATAAAAAAGAACTGGAGTTTAACACCATGCACCTTGGAAGTAATGCTGAAGACGAACAAGTAAAATTAAAAGCAACAGTTGAATATAATGAAGATATGAAAGCTGAAACAAATGAAGTAACAAACATTATAAAGATAAGTTACTTCAATGTAAATATTTATGCAAATAATGAAGAAAAAATACAAGTTGGAGATATATACGAATGTTTAATAAATATTAGTACAAATGATTTTGAAAATGATGCAACAAATGTAATATTAAAGATAAATTTACCAGAAGAAATGGAATATAAATCTGTTGCATACGAAGGTGGTACAACGCCTAATAAAGTAGTGGTAAAGGGTAATACATTACAGATAAATCTAGGAACTATTGAAAGAGGTAAAAATAGGCAATTAACACTTAAATTAAATGTAAAAGATTTGCCAAATGGAGTTTATAAAAAAGACGTTTCTATAACAGGAACCATCGAAGCAGATGGAAAAAATGTAGAAACTATACCAACATTAACAGATACAATTAATAAAATAGGAGTAAGCATTGTACAAACGTGTAATATTCCAGCAAATACAACTATTTCTGCAGCAGAAAAATATACATATACATTCACAATATCAAATCTTTCGGAAATACCTATGGAAGATGTAATATTAACGGATAAGCTACCAGATGAAGTACAACTTAAAAGTGTAGAAACAATATATTCAGATGGTACAAAGAGCACAGATGTAAGTGTAAATGAAAATGGAGAAATGGAAGTAAACTTAAGTCTTGGTGAATTAACGACAGCAAATGTAAAAGTAGAAGTAATGGCAAAATCTTTAACTAAAGATACAACAATAACAAACAAAGGAAAAATTACGCACGATAAAATTGGTGAAATAGAAAGTAATAGCATTACACATGTTGTAGAACTATTCGATAAAAACAATGTGGATCCAGATAAGCCATCATACACAAAGAAAATAACCGGAACAGTCTGGATAGATAAAAACAGAAATGGTGCAAAAGATGCAGATGAAGAAAAAGTACCTAATGTTACAGCTATATTAATAGACCAAAATGGAAACATAGTAAAAAATGAAAAAAAATCAGAATGTGTTACAACAACAGATAGTGATGGAAATTACTTATTTAACAATTTATATTCAGGTACATATACGGTAGTATTTTTATATGAATCTTCTTTATACAGTGCTACAACTTATAGAAAAGATGGAGTAGACGAAAGCTTAAATTCAGATGCCATAGATAAAACTATTGTATTTGAAGGAGTCCAAAGAATTGCAGGAGTAACAGAAATAATAAAAGTTACAACATTTAATGTTTATAATATGGACTTAGGGCTAGTAGAAAATACAAAATTTGATTTAAGACTGGATAAAACTGTAAAGGTTATTACAACAAATAATGGAAAAGATGTTGCAGAACACACTTATAACAGTAAAAATGCAAAAATAGATTTTGAGACAAAATATATAACGCAATCTTCAATGGTAGTTGAGTATTCTATAACCATAACAAACGAAGGAGGAGTAGCTGGATATGCAAAGAAAATAGCAGACTACATTCCAACAGAGCTTAAATTTAATTCAGAATTAAATAAAGATTGGTATGAAGGAGCAAATGGAACCGTATATAATTCTAGTTTGGCAAATACAGTTATAAACCCAGGTGAGAGTAAAACGGTAACTCTAATATTAACTAAAAATATGAACAATGATGATTTTGGAGTATTTAGCAATTCTGCAGAAATATATGAAGCATCAAATAATAACGGATTATTAGATATAGACTCAACACCAGGAAATAAAGCAAGTAATGAAGATGATTATTCGATAGCAAATGTTATTGTAGGAGTAAAAACAGGACAAGCAGTTATATATGTAACATTGACAATGGCTGTGTTAATAATAATTGCAACAGGTGTATATGTAATAAGAAAAAAAGTATTAAAGTAAAGGAGGCAAAGAGCGAGTGAAAGAAAACATAAAAATAAATAACAAAAAGATTATAAAAACAGCTGGTATCATCTTGGTTGTTTTAGTATTAACGCTGTTCTTTGCTGAAAAGAAAACATTTGCATATGGAACATGGCAGGGAAACACTAGTAGTGGAATGCCTCAAAAGGGAGCTTTTTCGGATAGTGGTAGCCTACTACCTAATATACTTCAAAAAAGGACTTTCTCTGGAGATGCAGATACAGAATTTCCATATACAAATTGGTCAACAGAAGTAAGTGGTTCAACAATGTATGGAGCAGATTCAAATAAATCTGTAAGATTTGGAAAATACGATGCAACAAAATACTATCCAACACCATACATTAACCAAGATGTTGGAACATATTTAGATTTCCTAGCCAAAATGAAAAAATTATGTGAGGAAAGAGCAAAAAAATATTTTAGCGGATTTACATTAGCTGATTTAATTGGAGCTGTACATGGCGCATTTGGGCTAAGATATGAAAGCTGTACTCCTATTATATGGTATGATCAAATTCAAGGACCTTCAATTTACAACAATGAATTATTTAATGTAGAGATTACAAAACCAATGCTAATAACAAGGGTACAATCATCAAGTGCATCAAGTACATCAGGTTATGATTACAGCAAGTCAGAGGGTCTAACTCGAAACATAATGACATTTCGAATATTAACTAAGTTAACAAATTGGGATAAACCAGAATTAACAACCGATGGTTCAACCAATATGGGAATTCAAGATGTGTCTTATTGGAACTCTGATCCAGTATTAGGACCAAAAGTTGCTGTGATGGAAACAGAAAATAGAGCTGAAAACGGATATCAACAAGAAGGAGATACAAAAAAATACACCAATTTATCTATTGGAAGAGGAGGTGCCAATATTGCATACATACTAACTGCTATGGAAAATGCATATAGTGGAGTAACTAATTCTGTAAGAAGTAGATATAATTTAAGTGATATTCAAACAGCATATTGGGAAGCAAAGGATTTTAGCATAATAAGCTCTGCACAAGAAACTTCAAATGGAAAAGAATTGTACAAAAAGGCAAAAAGCTATCAGTCTTTTGTAAATAAAAATCTTATAAATTTCTCTGCTCAAATAGATATGTCGCAGTCACAAATTATAAGTAATAGAAACACCAACCAATATATAATAGGACCATTAACGATAAATTATCCTGAGTATGAGGATATATCATACTTAAAATCAATATACCTTAAGACAAATGAAGGTGAACCTTTAAAATCTAAAACCTTAGTATATGATGAAAATAATGATGACTTTGAAATAGAATTCATAGGAAGAACAGTTTCAGGTTCAAATGGTTTAAAGAAAAAATACCCAGCTTCTGGAAGCCAATTCTATATTAAGTTTTCAGCTTCAGATACTTTATACCCAACAAATGTTGGAATATATGCTGATGTTGAATACTTGAAAAAAGCAGAAATAGAATACAATCAATTAAGAACAAAAACTAATGTATATCAATATATTGGTCTTACGGCAAGAGCAAACGAAACAAGTTCAGACAAAAGCGACAAAAAGCTAAGACTTGCGAGAGGACAAGCATTTATAACAGTAAAATATTCGTACCAGCAATTGCATATTGGATTTTTATATGCATATACAACAACAGAATATGGTACGCTATGGCTTACAATCCATAATGACGATACATATATGATAGCTCAACCTTTTGTTCAAATGACAAAAGATCCAGTTGATACAATTGATGCACAACCTATAGATGTTGCAATGGGTGGAAAACGTGAATACAAGGTATACCATATAGAAGCACACAAAAACAATATAACTTTACCAACGAACCCAGGGCTAGACCCTAATAAAAATCAAACAAATGTAGACTTAACGATGAAAATTGGTGGTAAAGTATGGGTAGATGGCAGTGTAGGCAAAGAGGATAAATATGATGGTAAATATGGTGATGGAGATACACCAATGTCAAATGTAAAAGTTTCACTATATGAAATACCTAAAATACCAACACCAGGCACAAAGCCAAAGCCAACGCTACCACCAACAACAGATACAGATGAGCCTAAAAAACCAACAATATCTGCTCCAAGATTTTTAGTGTATAACAGAAAAACTGGAGAAACTCTATGGGGAAAAGGTGAAAACACTCAATGTGCAGTTGCTTCAATTACAAAAATGGTAACAGCATTAGTCGTAGCAGAAAGAATGAATTTGAATGATGTTGTAACAGTTAATAGAACTGCTGTAGGAGAGTATTTAAGAACAAGTACTTGGAGCCCAGAACTTCAAATAGTTGGACTAGAGGAAGGCGATAAGGTTACAGTAAGAGATTTATTAAGAGCAGTGCTTGTATATTCAGGCTGTGATGCTGCAGAAGCACTTGCAGAATATTATCCGGGTGGAAAAAACGTATTCATGAACCTAATGAATGAAAAAGTTCGCTCATTGGGTGCAACCTCAAGTCACTTTGTTACTCCTTTTGGTGTAAAACCAGAAGATAGATCTTCTGCTAAGGACTTGGCTAAAATACTAGATGCTGCAATGGATAACCCAATATTTGCAGAGTATTTTAAAGAAGGCTCAAAACAATCAATATCTATAACGATTAATAGAAATGGAACAAGCTTCCAAAGAAAGCTTAATAGTACAAACCCATTAAAAACAACACCAGGAATAGAAGGAACAAAAACAGGTCAAATTAGGGTTTCTGGCTACTGTGTAATTGCTTCATTTGTATATGAAAATGAAGAATATGCAATAGTTGTACTAGGTGGAACAACAAAAGAAAATAGAAATTTAGATGCAAGAAAACTTGCTCAATGGTTATTAGAAAAAATATTATATGAAAAGAGCAAAGAAGGAAAAACAGATTCTACTGGTGGAATAGGTACTGGTGGAACAATAGGAGGTGTAACTGAACAGTTTGATTTTATAGAAAAAGGAAGATTTGTAGAAGCAACAACCACAGATAAAAATGGTGATTATGTATTCTATAACTTGAATTCAATGTATAATTACTATGTAAAATTCACATACAATGGTCAATACTATGAGCCAACAAAGTATAACGCAAATAGAGATGACGAAAATTGGGATAACAATTCTAAGGGTATGGATGTTGCAACTCAAAGAAATGTATTCAATGCAAAATTTAGAGATATTGGTTCTGCACCAGAAAACTTACTAGAGCCGAAAGCAGAAATGCATACAAGAACAGAATTAAAAGATCAAGGATTGATAGATGATTTTGGAAACATCGTTGGAGAAGTAAGTAAAGATGGTAAGAGAGAATCAAAAGATACATATGTAAACGAAAGTATGATGGATTCTTATACTTGTAACGGAACTAATAATATGGATTTATATCCAAATTTAGATGTTTTTGTAAATGATGAGAAGAAACATGCACTTATAGATTCAAAACAAATGATAGACTTTATTGAAAGCGATAAAGTAAAAACATTATATGCAGAACCAGACATAATGAGACATGTAAACCAAGGATTTGTGGAAAGAGAAATTGTTGATTTAGCATTGAGAAAAGATGTTTATAAAGCAACTCTTGAAATAAATGGAGAAGTTGAAGAATACAAATACGATAAAAGAAACAGTATAATTTATGAAGGCTGCTGGGATATTAAGGGAAGAAATAACGGATATTACAGCAATAATTATACAAGAGAACTTTATAGAGAAGACTACTCATTTAAAGTAGAAGATTATAGCCAATGGGGATTGTTCCAAGAAGCATTAGGACTATCTCAAGATTCAGAATTAAAAGTATTTGTAACATATAAGTTTACAATTCGTAACAGCTCATATGGAATTGCAACAGCAGTAACAGAAGTAGTAGACTATTATGACCCAGACTTTACGCCTGTTCCAGAACGTTCATATATAGGTGATAAAGATGGAAATAGTATAGGAAGTGTAACCTTAAACGAAAAGAGTAGATACTCAGAAGCAACCATGAAGAAAATGGATGGTTATAATACTATATATGTAACAGGTTCAAATATATATAGTAGTGCAGGAGATGATATTGCAAGTACAGGCTGTTTCCCTCTATCAGATCCAGATAAGAATAAAGATATATATTTCTATATAACTTTTGAAGTAAAAAAGGATTCAAGCAGAAACATACTTTTAGATGATGACACTGGAAAAGAAAACGTAGCAGAAATAAATGGTTATAAATCTTATTATGGAATAAAAGCAGTTGCTCCAAACTTTGGAAATACAAAAGCTATGGCAGAGTTTGTAAGAGGAGATATTGCAGGTATTCCAGATACAGATTCAACACCAGGTAACTTACGTGAAATCGATACTTCTAAATTTGAAGATGATACAGATAAAGCTCCAAACATTAAAATTACGTTAAACCGTCAAAATGTTAGAACAATAAAAGGTACTGTTTGGGAAGACAAGAGAACAGAAGAAGTAAATAATGCTATGGTTGGAAACGGTAAACGTGATGATAAAGAAACTGGAATAAATGGAGTAAGAGTACAACTAGTAGAATTAAGAGAAAAATCTAATGGTGATGGTGTAGATGGAACCAGATATGAATATATTTGGAAAGAGGTAAAAACCGGAGACGTAACTCAGTCCTTAACAACAGTAATACCAAGAAGAGGAAATGTTACATTCTCAGATCTAACATCAATAGGAATTGGAACTGGAGAGTATTTATTCCAAGGATTAATCCCAGGAGAATACATTGTGAGATTCATATACGGTTCAACAGATGAAACTGTATTATCTGAAAAAGCTGTTGATTATAAAACAGGAGAAATTATATCAAACCCTGTAACACAAAAACTAGGTTATAGCGGAGCAACAGCTATAAACCAGAAATCATACAATGGAAATGATTATAAATCTACATCATATCAAGTAGAATCTGAATTGTTTAATGGTGTTGGAGCATATAGAAACAACACATCAGGCTCATATAAATATAATTTTGAAGAAGCTGATGGAAAGAATCAATCAGATGCAAAAGATATAATGAAAGATATGGATTATAGTTCACTTTCAAGTATAATACAAAGCATTGGAAACTGGAGATTAAAAGTAGCTAAAAACCCATTAAATCTTGTAAATATAGACAATACAAGAGAAATAGTAGAGAAATATTCAAATGGAGATGTTACAAACGAGCTAGCAGAAATTCTAGCATCATACGAACATTTGCCAACAAGCGAAGATAAAGCAAGAGAATATTTAAATACATTTATGAATAATACTTACATGGTAGCCGAAACTGGTGTTATAAACATGAAGAGTGAGTATAACAGAGAAGAGTCAGAAACGACACCAATTGTAGGAACAGCAAATGTTGGATTTAACAACTATGATAGAGGTGGCTACTACGTATTAGAAGGCTTAGACTTTGGATTAGTTGAGAGACCAAAAGCTCAATTAAAAGTTACAAAACAAATCACAAATGTTAAAATGACTCTAGCAGATAATAGTGTACTATTTGATGCTATTGGAAGAGCAACTAACGTATTATGGGTTGGCCATACAGCACATGGAAAAGATACTTCAAATATTTACAGCACAGATAAGAACTACAAAAATAACATGATGATGAATCCAATTGTAAGAGTAAAATCTGCAAGTAAAGGTAAAGTACAGCTTACAATGGACCAAGAAGTTATGCATGGTGCTACACTTCAAGTAACATATGCAATAACAGTTGCAAATGTTGGAGAAGTAGACTACAAGGAAGATCAATTCTACTATACGGGAACAGTAGGAGACACTAGTACGATAGTAAAAACAAATCCAAGAAAGTTAATTGACTATGTTGGAACGCAATTACATGAATGGGATGATAGAGATGATAAAACGGCAACAAGAAATAATTTACAATTTAATAGTAATCAAAACCCAGAATGGCAAGTAATTACAATGGATAAAGTGTTACAAGATGGATTAGTAAATAAGGCATATGAAACAAGTATAAAGAAATATACAAAAGACCATATAATTGTAACAGAAGCCATATCTAAAGACCTTATTCCATTAATTGCAGATACTTCGGGAGCAAAAAATCAGATTGCAAATAAATTTAAAGAAGATCCAATGCATGCATTAGAAACAGTAAATGCATCACAAAGTGTGAGTGGAGTTCAATTAATATTAACTCAAATGATAACACAAGATAATACAAATGATGACAAAACTTACAACAACATGGTAGAACTTGTAACAACTAAGAATACAGTCGGAAGAAAGATGGCATACTCAGTTGTTGGTAACCAAGACCCAATAACAGAACCATGCGAAATAGACGCAGATGATTCTCAAGATGTTGTAATTTTACCACCATTTGGAAATACACCAATATTCTATGTATTAATAAGTGTAGTAGCATTCATATTAATAGCAGGTATTACTATAACAATAGTTGTATTAAAAAAGCATAAATAGAATAAATAAAATTCTAATTATTAAGATGAAAACTTGATAATTAGAATTTTTTTTGCCGAACAAGTGAAAAACCTAGGGAAATATATATAGTAGGAATAATAATAAATTAACATAAAAATATACAAACTGCAAAAAGCTTGAAATAAGCGGGAAAAATTAATTACTTTTAGAAGTAAAAATAATCATAAAAAAATAAATGATTAAAAATGTAATAAAAATTTAATAAATGTGCTAGTAATGCCTTCCGCAAGCAGGTTTCAATTGCTTTTTTATCGTAATTTAAAGATCCATTGAAAAATATGGGAAAAAATGCAATAATATAACATGAATATAAGATTACATAATTTTAAAAAAAGTTAAAAAAACATTGAAAAATAAGCAAAAATAGAGTATAATTAGTTATAGTGAATTTTTTAAGGAGGAGCAAAGATGCAACAAAAATTAATTAAAGTAATTGCGATGCTATTAACTACAACAATATTGTATGCCAATTCAGCAACAGTAGTAAGCTATGCGGCAGACAATTTTTTAAGTGCAAAAGCATTAGAAAATCAAGGAACATCAACTACAAATGAGAATGTAGAGTTTGATGTTTATTATGATGGAGGAAAACATACTGTTTCAGCAGATGTTAATGCAGAAGATACGAAATTAAATATTGCATTAAACGTAAAAAAGGCTGGATATCTAAAAGATGCAGTAGTAGACTTCTCAGACACAAACTTTAAAATTGCAAAAACAGAAGAATCTGATAACATTCAAGCAGTAGATGCAGAAAACAAAAAAATAAGCTTTAACCAAATAAACAATGGCGAGAATGTAACAGAAACAATAAACATAGCATTAGACAAAAAAGATGAAATAAGTGAAGATATGTTTGACAGAGATAATACAATAAAATTTACTGGAACATATGTAAATGCTAAAGGTGAAGAAGTTGCAGTTAAGAAAGATATAGTAGTTCACACAAGCTGGACAGCATCAACTGCAAAAGCTAAGTTGGATTATGAAATTACAAAATACATTCCATATTCAGCAAACAATGTAAGCAAGCTAATCACTCAAGGCAAAATTACATCATATGTTGAAAACAGCGTGTTACCAATAAAGAATACAAACATAGAAGTCAATGCTCCAAAAATTAATAATAAATACCCAGAAGCAGTTACAGTAGTTGCAAACTCTACAAATGCAACAAATGGAGATGCAAACGGAGATAACTTCTCTAAGAATAACTGGTCATATGATAGCACAACTGGAAAAATAACAATTACAGTAAATAACAATGCTGTAAATGGAAAAATCCAATGGGCTAAAAATACAACAGATGAATTTATAGTAACATACATATATTCATCAGATGTATATGAGGCTGTAAAAGATTCAGTTACAAGAGTTACATATGATGCAAGCTCAAGTATGAACTTATATGTACAAAGTGGAGTAAACAAAGTAAGTGCACATGTAGATGGATACGAAGATCAAACAAAGAAAATTGGAGATATAATAGAATTTACATCAGATGCAACACAAAGTGTAAGTAAAGGTTACATATATAATAACAAAAATGCAGAAGACGAAAATAAGAAAGAGACAGAATATAATACAAAATACATAGCAAATGTTTCGTATGCGGACATAATTGATGAAATAGAAATCAAACAAAACATTGACCAATTTGTAACAGCAAATGGAAATGAACAATCAACAACTGTAGGTGGAACAAATTATGCTTATGACAAGGCACTAACAATATCAAAACAAGAATTTGATAAGGTGTTAGGAGAAAATGGAGAAATAACTATTTTAAATGAAGCAGGAACAACACTTGCAACAATAAACAAGGATACAGAAGTAAAAGATAATAAAATAGTATTAAATCTAGCAACATTTAATACAAATAGCATAATGATAAAAACATCAAAGCCACAGTCAGAAGGTAATATTATATTTGAAATAACAAAGGCTTTAGCTAAAAACATTGAATATAGCACAAGTCAATTAAAGAGCTTTACACAAATAAAAACATCTGTAATAGGAACAGCAAAAAATGCTGATACAGATATTGTAAATACAGAAAGCACAAAAAATATTGATTTAACAGAACCAACACAAAAAGCAAGTATAACAACAAGTAATAACAGATTATCTACAATAGTAAAAAACGAAAATGTAGAAATAAAAGTTACATTAGAAAATGACAGCGCGGATGACACAATGTATACAAATCCATCACTAAAGCTACATTTCCAAGCAAACATAGAAACTTTAGCTGTAAAAGATTGGAATGTATATTTTGACGATGAGCTTGAGATTGATGAAGATTCAATAATGTATTATGAAAACAAAGATGGAACAAAAACACTAGAATTAAAATTAAAAGGAACACAAACAAAATATAACAATGCTGCTGCAAAAGGTGCAACAGTTGTATTAACAACAGACATTACATTAAATACATTAACACCAACAACAAATACACAAATAACAGCAGAAATAACAAATGGAGATTCAACGGTTACAAATGTAGCAACAGACGTTAAATATATTGCTCCATCAGGAGTTGTAACAACAAACTCAATGACAGGATACAATGGAGACGAAAAAATAGAAGTTATTAATGGAGAATCTCAAAAAGCCTTAATACCAACAAAAGCAGAACAAAAAGAAGTTACATTTACAATGAATGTAATAAACAATTACGAAAACACACTAGACCATGTTGTTGTATTAGGAAGAACACCATTTAAAGACAACAAAGATGTATCCACATCATTAAGTTTAGGCTCAAATATTACAATGCCACTTACATCTGGACTAACAGTAACAGGAGTAGATGCTTCAAAAGCTACAATATATTATTCAGAAAATGGAGAAGCAACAACAGACCTATCTAATTCACAAAATGGATGGACAACAAGTGTAACAGATTATACAAAAATAAAATCTTACATGATAGTGTTAAATGAAGATTATGCAATGAACAGTGGAGACACAATTACATTTACATACAAAGCAACATTACCTGCAAACTTAGATTATGATCAAGAAGTATATGAAAATTATGGAGTATTCTTCAACAATAATAAAACATCTGGAACAATTGAGGATAAAGCAATAGCAACAAAGATTGGATTAACAACAGGAAATATAGCAAAATTAGATGCAAAATTAACATCAACAATAGGTGAAGGTGCAAGTGTAAAATCTGGTGAAACATTAGAATATGAATTAACAATAAATAATATAGGAGCCCTAGATGCAAATAATGTCAAGGTGGAAATAAAATTACCACCAGAATTAAGCTTTATTCCAAATGAAGGTGATAATTATACTTTTAAAACGATTGAACCATCACTTGATGATACAGATACTCTTGACCAAAAAGATAAAGAGAATACTGAAATTAATGGAGACGACTACAATTCTTTGTTGGAACTTGCAAATAAATTAATGCAAGAAGATAATAAATATTTAGAAGATCAATATGCATCAATTTTAGTACTTGATTTAGGAAAAATTAATGCAAATTCTACAACAAAGAAAACTTTAAAATTTACTGCAAAAAGTTATGAAAATGTAAAAGTTGAGGTCAAGGCATCTGTAAGTTACGATAATGTTGAACCAATAGCAACAAATACAATATCAAATATAATAGAAAAGGTTAGTTTTAATACACAAATTGTATCGAAGTATACAAGCCGTAAAGAGGGAGAAAATTATTCTTTCCAAATCACATTACAATCGTCTCAAGATAGTTATAGTGATGAATATGGAAGTGAAGATAACAATAGAAAAAATACAGTTGTAACATTTAATTTGCCAGATGAATTAGAATATGAATCTATTCAACTTACAAAATTAAATGAAGATACAGCCCAATATGATGATATTACATCAACTACAAATGTAAAGGTAAAAGGTAAAAAAGTTACAGTAAACATCGGAGAAGTTGATGGAGGAAGAGGAAAAATTTTAACTGTAAATGCAAAGGTAGGAAAACTTTCGGATGGAGTATACAAAAAGGATGTTACTGTAACAAGCAATGTAAAAGCTGATGGAACAGAAACAGAAAATATTAAAGATATATCTGTTACTATAAATAAACCAGGAGTTAGTGTAGCACAAACCGCAAATATTCCTGAAGGAACAACAATATCAGCTGGCGAGGACTTTGTATATACATTTACGGCACAAAACTTATCAGACATATATTTAAATGATGTTGAATTTACAGATGCACTACCTAAAGAAGTTCAGTTTAAATATATAGAAGTTATATACGAAGATGGAACAATTGATAATGAAGTGGACATTAATGGAGATGGAAGCGTAAATGCAAAATTCTACTTGTTAGCAGGCCAAAAGATAACAATTAACGTTCATGTTGCTGCAAATTCAATTGATAATGATACAGATATATCTAATAAAGCAAAATTTGTGCATGAAGATATAGGAGAAGTTGAAACAAATTCTGTAGCACATGTAATTAAACATTTTGAAAAAACAGATGTAAATGTTGACCCTGATGATAACAATAAAGAAACAAGAAAAGTAATAGGAACTGTATGGATTGATACTAATAAAGACGGAGTAAAAGATGCAAATGAACAAAGAGTTTCTGGAGTTAAAGTTTTATTATTGGATAATAGCACAAGTAATATAGCAATAAGTTCAAACAACGAACAATGTATAACAACAACAGGAACCGATGGCTCATATATGTTCAACAATGTACCGCAAGGTAAATATAGTGTAATATTCTTCTACGATTCAGCAAAGTATAGTCCTACAACATATAAAAAATCTGGAGTAAGCGAAGAGCAAAATTCAGATGCAATAGATAAAACAGTAAACTATGAAGGAAAAGACCAAATAGCAGCAGTTACAGAAGAAATAGTATTATCAGATACAAACAAATTTAATATTGACTTAGGTATAGTTGAAGATGCGAAATTTGATTTGAAACTTGACAAAATAGTACAAGCTATAACAGTAAATAATGGGAAAAATACAACAGAGCATGTTTATAATAGTAAACTTGCAAAAATAGATTTCGAATCTAAATATGCAAAAACATCATCAATGGTTGTTGAATATAAATTCACAATTACAAATGAAGGTGGAATTGCAGGATATGTAAAGAAGCTAGCAGATTACTTGCCAGAAGGATTAAAGTTTAATTCAGAACTTAATAAAGACTGGTATGAAGGTAAAGATGGAGTAATATATAATGCTTCACTTGCAAATACAATAATTAATCCAGGAGAGAGTAAAGAAGTAACGCTAATATTAACAAAAAACATAAATGGTGATAACGACTTTGGATTAATAAATAACTCAGCAGAAATATATGAAACATCAAATGATTACGGTGTATTAGATATTGATTCAACACCTGGAAATAAAGCAACAAATGAAGATGACTACTCAACAGCAAATGTTTTAACATCTGTAAAAACGGGAGATGTAGTAATCTATACGACATTAATTTTAACAGTAATTGCGATAGTTGGAATAGGCTTATACATGATAAAAAAGAAAGTATTAATATAGAAAGGAGATAGTAAGATGAAGAAAAATAAAACATTAAAAAAATGTTTAATAACAACAATTGCAACAGCGACAATTTCATTAACTGCATTGTTTTCGGCAAGTAATGTTTCTTTGGCATACGGAACTTGGCAAGGAAATGAAAATAGTGGTATGCCATCACTAAGCGTTAGCCCATCTGGATTATTTCCTCAAATATTAAAACAGAGAATGTTTACAGGTGATGCGGATAATCAATTCCCATACCAAGCATGGACAACAGAAATGAGCACAGGAACAGTATACTGTAATGATGCAGGAAAAGCAGTTAGGTTTGGAGAATATGATTATAAAAGATATTATATGGATGAAGTCGGGTATACAACAAGCAATGGATATGGGTATATAGACTTTGAAAACAGAATGAAATATGTATTAAAGATGGCGGCTAGAGCTAAAGCCCTTGCAAATGGTGGCGTTATGGGAGAAGCGACAGCAACTGTCAGCAACATATCATATACTCAATTTAGAGGACCAACAGATGATCCAACAAGATGGGCTATTGAAAAAGATAAGCCAATGCTTGCATCTGCTATTATAAGTGATGGAGGATATTCGAAGTCATATGCTATAGCAAAGCAGAGAGCTGAGAAAATTATTTGGAAAATATTTGACAAACTAGGTAAATGGAAGACTCCAGAAGATACTGAAGATAAAACTACAAACCCAGAAATTAGCCAAAGTGGTTGGAACGGAGATGCTATATACGGACCTGAAGTTGTTATAATGGAAACAAAAGATAGAGCTCAAGACCATTATCAAAAAGTAGGTTCAACAGAAAAAGAGACAAATACTCAATTAGCATTTGTTTTAACAACTATGGAAAATGCCTATTCGGGAGCAACTGGATCAATACATAATAGATATTCTTTATCAGATATTCAAACAGCACACTGGAAAGTTGCTGATTTGGATGGTAATATACCAGACGGAAGACATTTAACTGCAAAGGGTTTAACATTGTATAGTAAAGCATTATCTTACCAAAATTTCTTGGATAATTATATAAATGGAAATGGCTATAAAGCCCAGATACATGGTGTAGCGAATAATTCTTATGCTTCTGGAGCTAAGAGCGAAAAACAAGATACACAAAATGCAAATACAGTAAATGATCCATTAGCAGAGGCTCAAGTAATTGTAAATCAAGCAACTAAGAGTTATATTGTTGGACCTTTAAGTGTTACATACCCATACTATGAAGATATTTCATATATGAAGGCAATATATCTAGTAACAGATAAAGGAACAGAAAATGAAAAAACATTAGTTTATGATGAAAACACAGATGATTTTGAAATAGAATTTATAGGTGAAACGAAATCTGGATCAAACGGGTTAAAGAAAAAATATCCTGCTTCTGGTGCTAAATTCTATGTAAAATTTTCAGCTGAAAAAACAAATTATCCAAAGACAGTTAACATGTATGTTGACCTTGAATATTTAGAGAAAACAACGGCTACATTTAATATTCTTGATACTAAAGCTAATGTATATCAATATATTGGATATGTAGCAAGAGGTGGCAAATACCAAATGAGAGAGGCTTTTGGTACAGGTAGAATTGATTTTACATACTATACAAGAGGACCATTTAACATTCCAATTCCTCATAGAGATAGTATTACAATAGATAGCTTTAGTTCAGTATTAGGAGTTGTATTAGTTCAACCATTTGTACAAATGAGTGTAAAACCAGTTAGATATCTACGTGCTCAACAATTAAGGGTTTCTCTTGATGGAAGCAGAACATACAATGTATATACAGCGACTGTAAGTGGAAAACCAGATAGCGAGAAGCCGGACACACCAGATACACCAGACAATGATATAGATATTCCAATTAATTTAACATTTGAGCTTGGAGGACGAGTTTGGGTAGATAACAGAGCTGGAAAAGAAAACAAATATGATGGATTATTTAATAAAGAAGTAGACACACCAATGTCAAATGTTAAAGTTTCATTATACCAAGTATCTGGATTAGATGGAAATCAATCAGGAAAATTCATTGCAGCAACAACAACAGATGATAATGGAGAATATTTATTCCAAAATCAAAATGCAATGTACCAATACTATGTAAAATTCACATATAATGGCCAATATTATCAACCAACAGTTTACAATGTAAATAGACAAGATTCAAATTGGGATAATACATCAAAAGGCTTAGATATATTGACTGAAAGAGATACATTTAATGCAAGCTTTAGAGAAATTGGTTCGGCACCAAAGAACACAGTTACAACGAACAAACCAAGTGAGATGCATACAAGAGAAGAACTTGAAAAATCAGGTAAGATTGATAAATTTGGAAACATCAATGGACAAGTAGATGACCAAGGTGAAAGAAAATCTGATGATGAGTATGTAAACCAATCTATGATGAACGCATATACATGCAATGGAACTACAAAAAAGGACTTATACCCAGGATTCCAAGTATTTGTAACAGAGGATTTCTTAAATGCAAAATCAAATACTGCACAAATATTAAAATTTGTAGCGGCACAAAAAATTGAAACATTGTATAAGAACCCAGATGTAATGCATCATATCAACTTAGGATTAGTTCTAAGAGAACAATTAGACTTAGCCTTAAGAAAAGATGTATACAAGGCAACATTAGAAATTAATGGCAAGACACAAGTATACAAATATAATAAGAGAGAAAACTTAGAAACAGATGCAGCTGGAAATTCATATTGGGAAATTAAAACAAGAATTTCTGATGGATATTATAGCTACGATTACTCAAGAGAGTTATACAGAGAAGACTATGATTACAAAGTAAATAATTATCAAATAGTAGATAATGCTACTACATTAGACAACTTAGGATTATCTGAAGATTCTGAATTGAAAGTATATGTAACATATAAATTTACAATACGTAATAGGTCAGAAAACATAGCAGCAGCTGTAACAGAGGTTGTTGATTACTACGATGCAGATTACACATATGTACAAGACCGTTCATACTTAGGCGATAATGCTGGAAATAAGATTGGAAATGTATATTTGAAAGACGCTAGTAGATATGGAGTAGAAACTCAAACTACAATAGCTGGATATAAGAACTTATATATTACAGGTGATCAAAGCTACAGTAATGCGGCAAATGATACTGTAACAAGCAATATGTTCCCATTATCAGACCCAGATAGCAACAAAGATGTATACTTCTATGTGACATTTATGGTAAATAAAGATGCTGCAAGAAACATACTTCTAGATGAAGATGCTGCAAGTGGAACAGCCAAGGGTGTTGGTAAAGAAAATATTGCAGAAATTAATGGATACAAATCATACTATGGACAAAAAGCAAAAGCTCCAAATACAGGAAATTCACAAACACAACAAGAATATAAGACTGGAGATATAGCAGGTATAGCAGATTGCAACTCTACACCAGGTAACCTAAACCCAACAGATGTACCAAAAGACGGAGTAATCAAGTATGAAAACTTCGAAAATGATACAGATAAAGCTCCAAATATTAGAATTATCTTAAACAGAGATAACTTAAGAACAGTAGAAGGAACGGTATTTGAGGATACTAGAAATGTAGATGAACAAAATGCAAGAGTCGGAGATGGACTAAAAGACAATGAAACCGGAATAAACGGTGTAAGAGTACAATTAATTGAATTAAGACAAGGAAAAGATGGAAAAACATATGAGTATATATGGAAAGAAGTTCTTTCTGGAAACACTGATTCAACAACACCAATTATAAACAACAGTGGTTTAGTACCAAATTATACAATAGACACTGCTAACGCTGATGGTAAATACAAATTTACATCATTTGCACCAGGTAATTACATTGTAAGATTTATATATGGTTCTGGTGAGAGCACAGTTCTTGGAACAACATACACAAATTATAACAATGGAAACGAAGAAGAAAATCCTGTGACAAACTTATATGCTTCACAAGAAGGATATAATAAGAAAACAGCAGGAAGTGGATATTCTGCTTCAGCTGTAAATATCGGATTAAACAAAAATTCTTACAACGGTCAAGATTACAAATCAACTTCATATCAAGTTGGTGTAAACAATGGCTCAGGAGCATACACAAACAACACAACAGGCTCATATCAATATAACTTTAGTGCAGCAGACCAAGGCCAATACTCAGATGCTAAAGATATAATGAACAAAAATGACAATGTTGTAAACATTGCACCAAATGCAGATTACTTAGTAAACTGTAACAATGCAAGAAAGAATGTTGAGGCATACTCAAATGGAGACATGACAAACCACTTAGCAGAAATATTGGCTTCTTATGAAAGCATACCAGAATATAATGGTACACAATATACCGCAGAAGAAATGAAGAACTTGTTAAATGAATTTATGAATAACACATATATGGTTGCAGAATCTGGAACAATAGATGTAAACTTCGAATATAACAGAACAGGTAATGAAGATAATGTAACAAATACATCTGGTACAGGACATAACAATATAGGTGGAAACAACTATGAAATGGCAGGTCACTATGTATTAGAAAACTTAGACTTAGGCTTAGTACAAAGACCAAAGGCACAACTTAAAGTTACAAAACAAATTACAAATGTTAAATTAACACTTGCAAACAATAGCACATTATTCGATGCATCTGCTAGAGCAACAAACGTGTTATGGGTAGATCATAAAGCACATGGACAAGATACAGATAACGTGTACAGCACAGACAAGAACTACAACAATAGTTTAATGCTAAACCCAGTAGTAAGACAAAACTCTACAAATAAAGGTAAAGTACAACTTACAATGGATGAAGAATTGATGCATGGTTCAACACTTCAAATAACATATGCTATAACAGTAGCAAACGTTGGTGAAGTTGACTATAATGAAGAACAATTCTACTACACAGGAAAAGTTGCAGATACAAGCACAATAGTAAAAACAGACCCAAGAGTTTTAGTTGACTATGTTGGAACACAAGTACATGATTACAATTCAAACGATGATAACACGTCAACAAGAAATAACTTACAATTTAACAAGGCTCAAAACCCAGATTGGAATACAATTTCAAGTGCAGACTTGTTAAACAATGGATTGTTAAATACTAGATTAACAGATAATGTTAATAAGTATACAGACGGTCACATTATAACAACAACAGCTGCTTCAAAAGGCTTAATACCAGTAATTGCAGACCAATCAAATGTAAAAGACAAGATTGCAAATGCATTCAAGAGTGACCCATTACATGCATTAGAAACAGTTAATAGTACACAAAGCGTAAGCGGAGTACAATTAATATTAACACAAATGATTACTCAAGACAGTAGCAGTGATGACAGAATATATAACAACATGACAGAACTTGTAACAACACAAAATACAGTTGGTAGAAAAATGTCATACTCAGTTGTAGGTAACCAAGACCCAACAATGGAACCACGCGAAATAGATGCAGATGATTCTCAAGAAGTAGTAATATTACCTCCATTTGGTAACACACATCTATTCTACGTATTAGGCGGAGCAATAGCTTTAATCTTAATCGCAGGAATAACAATAACATTGGTAGTATTAAAAAAGAGAAAATAATCTAAACAATAAAAATTAGAGATATGTGAAAACATGTCTCTAATTTTTTTACTATATAGAGTTGTTTGGAATTTATTTGATACGATTAATTAGTCTGACTTAAAAATTATTTTTGATATAGGAATTATAAAACGATTTAAAACTTCTTGAACCGTGAACAACAAAATGTATGTAAACTGTTTTTGAATCTTCAGAAATATCATAAACTATTCGATACTTTTTATAAATGAGTTCTCGTAAATGTTTATCTGGAAGTTTGGGAACATATCTACCTAAATATGGAGTTTTTTCCAACTCATATATGCGAGAATATATGTTTTCTGAGGTTTCATTCGCATATTTAATAGAGTCATGTGATATATATTCAAAAATAGAATCTATATCTTCATGAGCCTCATTTGACATGAAAATTTGCATATTTTTTTCTCATCTTTTCTTTAGATTCTTCAATAGACATTACTCTACCATTTTTTATATCATCTTTACTTTTTTGTAATTTCGAATGTAGATATAAAGTATAAACTGCATCGTCCCAAGTTGTATTGTCAGGTAAAGTATTGACTGTTGCAAGAATTTCTTGCTTTTCATTAATCATAAATTTCACTATCCTTTCTTAAAAAATCTAATAATAGTATAACACGAATATATTAAAAATACTATGCTTTTTTGATTTTTATTTTCAAATTCAAAACGAGAAAACAAGTGATACCATTTTTGAAAGCAAGACCTGGGTTCGCCTTTTGAGGAGTCCGAAGGAGCTTCGACTAAGAACAATGTGTCGAGGTTAAAAAAATGGTATCATTAGTTTTCTTTTTATGTACGAAACAATAGAAAGTTTTTCTAAATTTTTCATATTTTCTATTGACATAAACATACCAAAAATTGTATAATTAGTATAGTGTTGATAATATGGAATATTTTCAACAAAATTTTAATTTTATTAATCTCCAACGAGATAGCAAGGGTGGTTAATATTAATAAATTAGTAATCAAAAGTACTAAATAAAATAGGGAACATACAAAAGAACTAATTGACAAAAACAGCATAGATTGTCAATAAGTTTTTTGTTGTCTTTTTATATTATTGATAAATTATCAAAAAAGAGGAATTGCTTTAGAAAATACTAGTAAAAAGCAAGCTTAAAGGAGCAGTGAGCGAGCAATTTACAAAGTGTCTAAAAGCAAGAAGGACTTTTTTGAAATCTTATATATTTCAAATTCTGCTTTAATTTTTATTATGAGGTGAGTAACTTTGAATCTAAAAGAAGTAAAACACGAAAAATGCACAAGAAAATCTTTTTCTAAGATAGGTGATTTCGTAGAAATGCCTAACTTAATTCAAGTACAAAAAGATTCTTATAATTGGTTTATAGAGGAAGGTTTAGGCGAAGTATTAAGAGATATTTCTCCAATAGTTGACTACTCTGGAAACTTAGTACTTGAATTCTTAGACTATCACATGGAAGAAAAAACAAAGTACACAATGGAAGAAGCAAAAGAAAGAGACGCTACATATTCAACAAGATTACATGTTAAAGTTCGTCTTATCAACAAAGAGACTGGTGAAATTAAAGAGCAAGAAATCTATTTAGGTGATTTCCCAGTAATGACAGACAGTGCAACATTTATTATCAATGGAGCAGAGAGAGTAATTGTAAGCCAATTAGTTCGTTCTCCATCTTGTTACTATGCACAAGACTACGACAAAACAGGAAAGAGAATATACACATCTACTGTTATGCCTATAAGAGGTGCATGGTTAGAATATGAGACAGATGGAAATGATATTTTCTATGTAAGAGTTGATAGAACAAGAAAATTACCTGTTACATCTTTATTAAGAAGTATAGGATTTGTAACAGATGAGCAAATATTAGACCTATTTGCAAATGATCCAAAAATCAAGGCAACTCTTGATAAGGATACAATAAAAACTCAAGATGAAGCAATAATTGAAATATATAAGAAATTAAGACCAGGGGAACTTCCAACAGCTGATGCTGCTAGAAACTTATTCGATGGTTTATTCTTCGACAACAGAAGATATGACTTAGCAAAAGTAGGAAGATACAAATTTAATAAAAAATTATGCTTAGCAACTAGAATAACAGGACAAGTTGCTTATGATGATATAATAGATCCATCAACAGGTGAAGTTTTAGCAGAGAAGAATACAAAAATTACTGCTGAAGCTGCTGAAGCTATTCAAGATTCTGGAATTAATATAGTAGACGTATTAGTTGATGACCAAAAAGTAAGAGTAATAGGAAATGGAATAGTAAATATCCACAAAATGTTACCAAATGTGGATTTATCTGACCTTCACTTCAAAGAAGGAGTTAATTACAATGTATTAAAATCTATAATGGATACAACTCCAGACGAGAAATTACATGATGTAATTAAAGAAAGATACAACGAATTAGTTCCTCTAACAATCACAACAGAGGATATGATTGCATCTATCAGTTACCTATTAAATCTAGATTATGGAATAGGAAAAGTTGATGATATAGATCACTTAGGAAACAGACGTATTAGATGTGTTGGTGAGTTACTACAAAACCAATTCAGAATTGGTTTAACAAGACTTGAAAGAGTTGTTCGTGAAAGAATGACAATACAAGACTTAGACTCTGTAACACCACAAACATTAATCAATACAAAACCTATCACATCATCAATAAGAGAATTCTTTGGAAGCTCTCAATTATCACAATTCATGGATCAAACAAACCCATTATCAGAGCTTACTCATAAGAGAAGAATTTCTGCATTAGGACCTGGAGGTCTTTCTCGTGAAAGAGCTGGATTCGAGGTTCGTGATATTCACTATACTCACTATGGTAGACTATGCCCAGTTGAATCTCCAGAAGGACCAAACATTGGACTTATCTCTGCACTTTCATCATTTGCTATGATAGACGAATATGGATTTGTAGAAACACCATATAGAAAAGTTGATAAAGAAACAGGTAAATTAACAGATATAGTTGATTATATGCCTGCTGATGAAGAAGATAAATATACAATTGCACAAGCATCAGAACCAGTAGATGCAGAAGGCAGATTCGTAAACAAAATGGTAAAAGTAAGACGTAGATCTGAAATTACAGAGGTTAAGGCAAGCGAAGTAGACTATGTAGATGTTTCACCAAAACAATTAGTTTCTGTTGCTGCTGCCATGATACCTTTCTTGGAGCACGATGATGTTAAGCGTTCTCTAATGGGATCTAACATGCAACGTCAAGCAGTTCCACTTTTAATACCAGAGTCTCCAATAGTTGGAACAGGTATGGAATACAAAGCTGCACGTGATTCTGAAACAACAGTAACTGCTAAAAATGAAGGTATTGTTGAAAAGGTTACAGCTGACGAAGTACAAGTAAGAAATAAGAAAAATGAGATAGACCATTACAGACTACGTAAATTCAAGAGAACAAATGGTGGTACATGTATTAACCAAAGACCAGTTGTTCAAAAGGGTGAAGTAGTTAAAGCTGGAGACATCCTAGCAGATGGACCAGCTACAAAGAATGGTGAAATGGCATTAGGAAGAAACGTAATTATAGCATTCTCTACATGGGAAGGTTACAACTACGAGGACGCCGTATTAATAAGCGAAAGACTTGTTAAAGAAGATGTATACACATCAATCCACATCGAAGAATATGATTGTGAATGCCGTGATACAAAATTAGGTCCAGAGGAAATTACAAGAGATATTCCAAATGTTGGTGACGACGTATTAAAAGACCTTGATGAAAACGGTATTATAAGAATAGGTGCAGAAGTAAGACCTGGAGATATATTAGTTGGTAAAGTTACTCCAAAGGGAGAAACAGAGCTAACAGCAGAAGAAAGATTACTTCGTGCAATATTTGGTGAAAAATCTAGAGAAGTTAGAGATACATCACTTCGTGTACCACACGGAGAAGCTGGAACAATAGTAGATATTAAGATATTTACTAGAGAAAATTCAGAAGAGTTAGCTCCTGGAGTAAACCAAGTAATTAGATGCTATATAGCAACAAAGAGAAAAATATCAGTTGGTGATAAAATGGCTGGACGTCATGGTAACAAAGGTGTTATTTCAAGAATATTACCAGAAGAAGATTTACCATTCTTACCAGATGGTACACCAGTAGATATAGTCCTTAACCCAATGGGTATACCTTCTCGTATGAACTTAGGACAGGTTCTTGAAGTTCACTTAGGTATGGCTGCTCGTGCATTAGGTTGGAAAGTTGCAACACCAGTATTCGATGGTGCAAAAGACTATGAAATTGAAGACTTGCTAGAAGAAGCAGGACTACGTCGTGATGGAAAAACAATTCTATACGATGGAAGAACTGGAGAGCAATTCATTAAACCAATTACAGTTGGTGTTATGTATATGATGAAACTACACCACTTAGTTGATGATAAGATACATGCTCGTTCAACAGGACCTTACTCATTAGTTACACAACAACCTTTAGGTGGTAAAGCACAATTCGGTGGACAACGTTTCGGAGAAATGGAAGTTTGGGCATTAGAGGCATATGGTGCTGCATACTCACTACAAGAAATGTTAACTGTTAAATCAGACGATGTTGTAGGACGTGTTAAGACATATGAAGCTATTGTTAAAGGGGAAAACATTCCAGAGCCAGGCGTTCCAGAAGGTTTCAAAGTTCTTGTAAAAGAATTAGAAGCTTTAGGATTAGACATAAGATTGTATACACATGATGACAAGGAAGTTGAGCTAAAAGAAGATATAGACGATTCTACAAGCTTTAGCAATATAGAAAATAAATCTCTACATGAAGAAAATGTTGTAGATGAAAATGAATTATCAGATGGATACACAGAAGAATCATCAGATGACGAAGATTCTGAAGATGACAAATTATTTGATGACCTAGATGATGAAAACGATGACATCATACTAGATGATGATTCAAGCATCTTAGAAGATGAAGATTTTAATGATGACGATGAGTAAAACTAAATAGGTACTTTTAATTCCAAGGGGGAAAAAATAGTGGATGAATTAGAAAATTTTGATAAAATGAAAATTGGCATAGCATCTGATGAGAAAATAAGAGAATGGTCACATGGAGAAGTTAAAAAACCAGAGACTATCAATTATAGAACATTAAAACCAGAAAAAGATGGTCTATTCTGTGAAAGAATATTTGGACCTCAAAAAGACTGGGAATGTCACTGTGGTAAATACAGAAGAGTAAGATATAAAGGTGTAGTTTGTGATAGATGTGGAGTAGAAGTTACAAAAGCTAAAGTGAGAAGAGAAAGAATGGGACATATAGAGCTAGCAGCTCCTATGTCTCATATCTGGTACTTCAAAGGGATCCCAAGTAGAATGGGTCTATTATTAGACATGTCTCCAAGATCTCTTGAAAAAATACTATACTTTGCTTCATATGTAGTTATAGATCCAGGTGAAACTGGACTAAACGAAAAACAATTATTAACTGAAAAAGAATTTAGAAGTAATTACGAAAAATACGGAAATACTTTTGAAGTTGGTATGGGTGCTGAAGCAGTTAAAAAATTATTAATGAGAATTGACCTTGAACAAGAAAGTAAGTTATTAAGAGATGACTTAAAAGACAGTACAGGTCAAAAAAGAGTTAGAACAATAAGAAGATTAGAAGTAGTAGAAGCATTCAAAAAATCAGGAAATAAACCTGAATGGATGATTCTTGAAGCTATTCCAGTAATCCCACCAGATTTAAGACCAATGGTACAATTAGATGGTGGTAGATTTGCTACTTCTGACTTAAATGACTTATATAGAAGAGTTATAAACAGAAACAACAGATTAAAAAGATTATTAGAGCTTGGAGCTCCTGACATCATCGTAAGAAATGAAAAAAGAATGCTTCAAGAAGCAGTAGATGCTCTAATAGACAATGGTAGAAGAGGTAGACCAGTTACTGGACCAGGAAATAGACCATTAAAATCTTTATCAGACATGCTTAAAGGTAAACAAGGTCGTTTCCGTCAAAACTTACTTGGTAAACGTGTTGACTACTCAGGACGTTCAGTTATAGTTGTTGGACCAGATCTTAAATTCTACCAATGTGGTATTCCAAGAAAAATGGCTCTTGAATTATTCAAACCATTCGTAATGGATAAATTAGTTAAAGAAGGTTATGCACATAATATAAAAAGTGCTAAATCATTAGTTGAAAAAGTAAAACCAGAAGTATGGGATGTTCTTGAAGAAGTAATTAAGAGCCATCCAGTTTTACTTAACCGTGCCCCTACTCTTCATAGACTTGGTATCCAAGCCTTTGAACCAGTACTAGTTGAAGGTAAAGCTATAAGATTACATCCATTAGCTTGTACAGCATACAATGCCGACTTCGACGGTGACCAAATGGCGGTCCATGTACCATTATCAGTAGAAGCACAAGCGGAAGCTAGATTCTTAATGCTTTCTGTAAACAACATACTTGCTCCAAAAGATGGTTCTCCAATAACTACTCCATCTCAAGATATGGTTCTAGGATGTTACTACTTAACAATAGAATCTCAAGGAGGAGAAAAAGGAACTGGAACAGTATTCAAAGACTTTAACGAGTTAATGATGGCTTACCAAACTAAAGCAGTTGAATTACACTCAACAGTTAAAATGAGAATTGTTTTAGAAGATGGTAGAGTTGGAATCACAGAAAGTACAGTAGGTAGATTCATATTCAATGAAAACATACCTCAAGATTTAGGATTTGTAAATAGAGAAGAAGATCCATTTGGATTAGAAATAAATTATTTAGTTGATAAAAAAGCTTTAGGTAAGATAATAGATAAATGTTTCAGAAGACATGGAAACACTATAACTGCTGAAGTTTTAGACCATATTAAATCATTAGGATTTAAATATTCAACTATAGGTGGTATAACAGTTGCTGTTGCAGACATGAAAATACCAGAAACTAAAAAAGATTTAATAAAAGATGCAGAAGTACAAGTTGAAAAATACGAAAAAGTATTCAGAAGAGGTCTAATCTCTGATGAAGAAAGATATGAAAAAGTTATAGATACTTGGACTAAAACAACTGAAAAAGTTACAGATGAGCTAATGAATGGTCTTGAAAGAATGAATAATATCTACATCATGGCACATTCAGGAGCCAGAGGTTCTAAGAACCAGATAAGACAGTTAGCAGGTATGCGTGGTCTGATGGCCAATGCATCTGGTAAAACAGTTGAAATCCCAGTTAAATCTAACTTCCGTGAAGGGTTATCAGTAATGGAATACTTCACATCTTCACACGGTGCCAGAAAAGGGTTAGCCGATACAGCGCTACGTACAGCCGATTCAGGTTACTTAACAAGAAGACTTGTTGACGTCAGTCAAGATGTTATAGTTAGAGATTTTGATTGTGGAACTACTGAAACAACAGAAATATTTGCTATAACTGATGGAAGTGAAGCAATAGAAGACTTATACGATAGAATAGTAGGAAGATATACTATAGATGCTATACTACATCCAGAAACTGGTGAAGTATTAGTAGAAGCAGATACTATGATACAAGAAGACGATGCTGAAGCTATAATAAATGCAGGTATCGAAAGAGTTAACATAAGAACAGTTCTTAACTGTAAAACTCATCATGGTGTTTGTTCTAAATGTTATGGTAGAAACTTAGCTACTGGTAAAGAAGTTCATATCGGTGAAGCAGTTGGTATAATCGCTGCTCAATCAATCGGTGAACCTGGTACACAGCTTACAATGCGTACATTCCATACAGGTGGGGTTGCCGGAGGAGATATAACTCAAGGTCTTCCAAGGGTTGAAGAGCTTTTCGAAGCTAGAAAACCAAAAGGGTTAGCTATAATTTCTGAAATAACTGGTAGAGTTGAAATAGACGAAACTGGTAAGAGAAAAGAAGTTATAGTAGTACCAAAAGAAGGAGAAAGAGAAGTTTACCAAATACCATATGGATCAAGAATAAGAGTTAAACAAGGTCAACTTGTTGAAGCTGGTGATCCACTTACTCAAGGTTCTATAAACCCACATGATATAGTAAGAGTTAAAGGTATTGGTGGCGTTCAAGAATATATAGTTAAAGAAGTTCAAAGAGTGTATAGACTTCAAGGGGTTGATATCAACGATAAACATATAGAAGTAATAGTTAGACAAATGCTATCTAAAGTTAAAGTTGAAGATCCAGGAGATACAGATTTATTACCAGGTGGTTATGAAGATGTATTAACATTCCAAGAATGTAACGAAGAAGCTGAATCTAAAGGATTAAGACCAGCTATAGCTAAGAGAGTTTTACTTGGTATAACTAAAGCATCTCTTGCTACAGATTCATTCCTATCAGCAGCATCATTCCAAGAAACTACAAGAGTTTTAACAGAAGCTGCTATAAAAGGAAAAGAAGACCATCTAATAGGACTAAAAGAAAATGTTATATTAGGTAAATTAATTCCAGCAGGAACAGGAATGAAAAAATACAGAAACATTGCAGTTGAAAAAGTAGAAGAAGAATCTTTATAAGAATTGTTATATAAACATTCTTGACATGAACTGTATGTGATGTTAAAATGTAAAAGTGCGAATTTAAAAGTTTACTCTGAATTACTGTTTAGGGTAAACTTTTAAGTGAGCTTTAATATAATTAAAGAACTATTAAGTACCAATCTATTAAATGTTTGACTATATAGCGAACATTTAACTACGGAAATCGGTAGTAATATCCGATTTAGTTGGCGATCATTAAAAGATCGAAATTTTAGAAGAAGGAGGTGCCGATGATGCCAACAATTAACCAATTAGTTCGTAAGAGTAGAAAAGACTTATTAAAAAAATCTACTGCTCCAGCATTACAAAAGAGTTACAACTCTTTAAACAAAAAAACAACTGATGCAAGTTCACCACAAAAAAGAGGAGTTTGTACTTCAGTAAAAACAGTTACTCCTAAAAAACCTAACTCAGCTTTAAGAAAAGTTGCCAGAGTTAAATTAACAAATGGTATAGAAGTTTCTGCTTATATACCAGGTGAAGGACACAACTTACAAGAACATAGTGTTGTTCTTATAAGAGGAGGAAGAGTAAAAGACCTTCCAGGGGTTAGATACCATATACTAAGAGGTACATTAGATACTGCAGGTGTTGATAAGAGAATGCAAGCAAGATCTAAATATGGTGCTAAAAAACCTAAAGCTGCTAAAAAATAGATAATAGAGTTTACTAAATTGAAATATTATAGTGCGGTGCTTTAAATATATATATATTTATGGCATACGGCATTGTGATAATATGTCGAGTACCTATGATTTAAGATAAAAATAATTAAGGAGGGAAGCAAAATGCCAAGAAAAGGTAATGTTCCAAAAAGAGACGTATTACCAGATCCAGTATACGGAAGTAAGGTAGTTACGAAATTAATAAATAACTTAATGATAGACGGAAAAAAAGGAAAAGCACAAAAAATAGTTTATGATGCTTTTGATATAATAGCTGAAAAAACTGGAGAAGAAGCTTTAGAAGTATTCAACAAAGCTATGGACAACATAATGCCAGTTTTAGAAGTAAAAGCTAGAAGAGTTGGTGGAGCTAACTACCAAGTTCCAATAGAAGTTAGACCAGACAGAAGACAAACTTTAGGTCTTAGATGGTTAGTAACATACACAAGAGCTCGTGGGGAAAAAGGTATGGTAGAAAAACTTGCGAGAGAAATAATGGATGCTGCAAACAACACTGGAGCATCAGTTAAGAAAAGAGAAGATACTCATAAAATGGCTGAAGCAAATAAAGCATTTGCTCACTACAGATTCTAATTTTATTCTAATACCAGAATTCAACTAGAATTTATGAAATATTAGAGATATCTAAGGAGGATAACCATGGCTAGAAATTTTCCTTTGGAAAGAACTAGAAATATAGGAATCATGGCTCATATAGATGCAGGGAAAACTACAACTACTGAAAGAATCCTGTTCTACACTGGGCGTACACATAAAATAGGAGAAACTCACGAAGGAGCTTCTCAAATGGACTGGATGGAGCAAGAAAAAGAAAGAGGTATAACAATAACTTCTGCTGCTACAACTACAACTTGGAAAGATCATAGAATAAACATAATAGATACTCCAGGACACGTAGACTTCACAGTTGAGGTTGAAAGATCTCTTAGAGTTCTTGACGGTTCAGTTGCTGTATTCTGTGCTAAAGGTGGGGTTGAACCTCAATCTGAAAATGTATGGAGACAAGCTGAAACTTACAAAGTTCCAAGAATAGCATTTGTTAACAAAATGGATATACTTGGTGCTAACTTCTACAACGTTGTAGAAATGATGAAAGAAAGATTAGGTTCTAATGCAGTACCTGTTCAATTACCAATAGGTAAAGAAGATACATTCCAAGGTATAATAGACTTAGTTAAAATGGATGCTATAATCTATGAAGATGACCTAGGAACTGTAATGGACGAAACTGAAATACCAGCAGATATGCAAGAATTAGCTGCTGAGTGGAGAGAAAAATTAGTTGAAGCAGTTGCAGAAACTGATGAAGAACTAATGATGAAATATCTTGAAGGTGAAGAATTCACTGAAGAAGAAATAAAAGCTGCTATAAGAAAAGCTACAATAGCATGTGAAATGAACCCAGTATTCTGTGGTACTGCTTACAGAAATAAAGGTGTTCAACCAGTTATAGATGCTGTTATAGATTACTTACCAGCTCCAACTGATATACCATCTATAAAAGGTGTATTACCAGATGGAACTGAAGCTGAAAGACATTCATCTGATGATGAACCATTCTCAGCTTTAGCATTCAAAATAATGACTGACCCATTCGTTGGTAAATTAGCATTCTTCAGAGTTTACTCTGGTACTTTAGAATCTGGTTCTTATGTATTAAATGCTACTAAGAACAAGAGAGAAAGAATAGGACGTATCCTACAAATGCATGCTAATACAAGACAAGAAATAACTGAAGTTTATGCAGGAGATATAGCTGCTGCAGTAGGTTTAAAAGATACTACAACTGGAGATACTTTATGTGATCCAAACAATGCTATCATACTTGAATCTATGGAATTCCCTGAACCAGTTATAGACGTAGCTATAGAGCCAAAATCTAAAGCTGCTCAAGAAAAAATGGGTACAGCTCTTCAAAAATTAGCTGAAGAGGATCCAACTTTCAGAGTTAGAACTGACGAAGAAACTGGACAAACTATAATCGGTGGTATGGGTGAATTACACTTAGAAATCATCGTTGATAGATTATTAAGAGAGTTCAAAGTTGAAGCAAATGTTGGTGCTCCACAAGTTGCTTACAGAGAAACAATAACTAAACCAGTTGATGTTGAGTACAAATACTCTAAACAATCAGGTGGTAGAGGACAATACGGACACGTTAAACTTAGAGTTACTCCACAAGAGCCAGGTGCTGGATATATATTCGAAAACAAAACTGTTGGTGGATCTGTTCCAAAAGAATATGTTGGACCAACTGATATGGGTATACAAGGTGCTATGCAAGCCGGTGTTGTTGCAGGATATCCTGTAGTTGACGTTGCTGTTGAATTATACGATGGTTCTTACCATGAAGTCGATTCATCAGAAATGGCATTCAAAATGGCTGGTTCTATGGCTATGAAGGAAGCTTTAAAGAAAGGTGATTCTGTATTACTTGAACCTTACTTCAAAGTTGAAGTTGTTACTCCAGAAGAATACATGGGAGATGTTATGGGTGGAATAAACTCTAAGAGAGGTTTAATCCAAGGTATGGAAGCTAGAGCAGGTGCACAAGTTATAAATGCATTCGTTCCACTTTCAGAAATGTTCGGTTACTCAACTGAATTAAGATCTACTACTCAAGGTAGAGCTACTTACACTATGATATTCGACCACTACGAACAAGTTCCAGCTGGTGTAGCTAAAAAAATAGCTGAAGGTAGATAATATCTATTTAAATAAATAAAAACAAAAGACGAGGATTCGTCCTCGTCTTATTAAAAAATATATAAAAATAATTACTAGGAGGATTTCAAAATGGCAAAGGCTAAATTCGAAAGAAATAAACCACATGTTAATATAGGAACAATCGGTCACGTTGACCACGGTAAAACTACATTAACAGCTGCAATAACAAAAACTTTATATGACAGATATCAATTAGGAGAAGCTGTAGATTTCGCTAACATAGATAAAGCTCCAGAAGAAAGAGAAAGAGGAATCACTATATCAACTGCTCACGTTGAATACGAAACTCCAAACAGACACTACGCTCACGTTGACTGTCCAGGACATGCTGACTACGTTAAAAACATGATAACAGGAGCTGCTCAAATGGATGGTGCTATATTAGTTGTTTCTGCAACTGATGGACCAATGCCTCAAACAAGAGAGCATATACTATTATCTAGACAAGTTGGTGTACCATACATAGTAGTATTCTTAAACAAATGTGATATGGTAGATGACGAAGAATTATTAGAATTAGTAGAAATGGAAATAAGAGAATTATTAGACGAGTATGAATTCCCAGGTGATGATACTCCAATAATAAGAGGATCAGCTTTAAAAGCTTTAGAAGATCCATCTTCAGAATGGGGAGACAAAATAGTAGAATTATTCGAACAAATAGACGAATATATACCAGCTCCAGAAAGAGATGTTGACAAACCATTCCTAATGCCAATAGAAGACGTATTCTCTATAACAGGTAGAGGTACAGTTGCTACAGGTAGAGTTGAAAGAGGACAATTAAAAGTTCAAGACGAAGTTGAAATAGTAGGATTAACTGAAGAAACTAGAAAAGTTGTTGTAACTGGTATAGAAATGTTCAGAAAATTATTAGACAGCGCTGAAGCTGGAGATAACATAGGAGCATTATTAAGAGGTGTACAAAGAACTGAAATCGAAAGAGGACAAGTTTTAGCTAAACCAGGAACAGTTAACGCTCACACTAAATTCACTGCAGAAATATACGTTCTTAAAAAAGAAGAAGGTGGAAGACATACTCCATTCTTCGATGGATACAGACCACAATTCTACTTCAGAACAACTGACGTAACTGGTGCTTGTAAATTACCAGAAGGAACAGAAATGGTTATGCCTGGAGACAACATAACTATAGAAGTTGACTTAATAAACAAAATATGTGTAGAAGAAGGATTAAGATTCGCTATAAGAGAAGGTGGTAGAACAGTAGCATCTGGTGTTGTAGCATCTATAATAGAATAATCTAGAATAGATTACTTAATTTTTTAATAAACACATAATAAAATAAAGAATTGAGGGGAGGACTTAGGTTTTCCCCTTTTTATTTTAAAGAAATAATTTTAATGTGTTGACAATAAAAATTAAAGATTGTATACTAAATAAGGCTTTTAAATTACAGATAAAGTTTCTTCTGAATTTAAGATTTAGCAAAAGATTTAGTGAAAAAAATTAACTAAATAAATTTAAAAAAAGTCTTGAAAAACTAAGAAGAATAATATAAAATATAATAGTGTGCTTGAGAGATACGAAAAACAAATCCAAATTTAATGATTATATCGGAATAAATTTTAGGTTTATGTTTACAGAACACCCGGAACTGTGTATCGGTATAAAAGTTAAATTTAAATGTTAAAAAAGGAGGGAAACAAAAATGGCTAAAAATGAAAAAATAAGAATAAGATTAAAGTCATATGATCACAAATTATTAGATTTTTCAGCTGGGAAAATAGTTGAAACTGCTAAAAAAGCTGGATCACAAGTTTCAGGACCTGTGCCACTACCAACTGAAAAACAAGTTGTGACAATATTAAGAGCTGTTCACAAATACAAAGATTCTAGAGAACAGTTCGAAATAAGAACTCATAAGAGATTAATAGACATAACTAGTCCAACACCTAAAACTGTAGACTCATTAATGAGATTAGATTTACCAGCTGGTGTAGACATAGAAATAAAATTATAATATTACATTATAATAGACAACACCTAAGATACGGTCCTATAAGGTTGTTATCTTAGAATGATTACCAATAAGGTAATCCGCTGTAAGAATTATAGGAGGTGCTAATATGAAAGGAATATTAGGAAAAAAAATAGGTATGACTCAAATATTCACTGAACACGGTGAAGTAATACCTGTAACAGTAGTTGAAGCAGGTCCAGTAGTTGTTACTCAAATAAAAACAACTGAAAATGATGGATACACTGCTATACAAGTTGGTTTCCAAGATGCTAAAGAAAAATCTTTAAACAAACCACAAAAAGGTCACTTAGCTGCTGCTAACACATTAAAAAAACATTTAAAAGAATTTAGAGTAGACTCTGTAGAAGAATACACAGTTGGACAAGAAATAAAAGCTGATTTATTCGCTGCAGGTGAATTAATAGATGTTACTGGAATAAGTAAAGGTAAAGGATTCCAAGGTCCAATAAAAAGACATGGACAATCAAGAGGTCCTGAAACTCACGGTTCTAGATACCACAGAAGACCAGGTTCAATGGGAGCTTGTTCTTACCCAGGTAGAGTTTTCAAAAACAAAAAATTAGCTGGACACATGGGTAGCGTTAAAGTTACAGTTCAAAACTTAGAAGTAGTAAGAGTTGACGCTGACAAAAACTTTATATTAGTTAAAGGTGCTATACCAGGAGCTAAAGGTTCAGTAGTAACAATAAAAGAAGCAGTTAAAGCTTCTAAATAATTGACTAACCTAAGAAAGGAGGAATCACAATGCCAAAATTAAACGTATTAAATATACAAGGACAAAATGTTGGTGAAATAGAATTATCAGATGCTGTATTCGGTGTTGAAGTGAATGAGCATGTATTATACGAAGTTGTAAAAAACCAACTTGCTAATAAAAGACAAGGTACTCAATCTGCTAAAACTAGAGCAGAAGTTAGAGGTGGCGGAAGAAAACCTTGGAGACAAAAAGGAACAGGTAGAGCTAGACAAGGTTCTATAAGAGCTGTACAATGGATAGGTGGAGGAGTTGCTTTCGCACCAAAACCAAGAAGCTACAGATACACATTACCAAAGAAAGTTAGAAGATTAGCTATGAAGAGTGCTTTAACTTCTAAAGTTCAAGCTAACGAAATGATAGTATTAGATGCTTTAACAATGGATGCACCTAAAACTAAAGAATTCGCTACAATATTAAACAATGTAAATGCTGCTAAAAAAGCTTTAGTAGTAATGGCTGAAAAGAACGAAAACGTAATAAAATCAGCTGCTAATATACCAAACGTTGAAACTGCATTAGTTAACACTATAAATGTATATGACATATTAAAATATGATTCATTCATAATAACTACTGATGCTGTTAAAAAAGTGGAGGAGGTGTACGCATAAAATGACTAATCCACATGATATAGTTATAAGACCAATAGTTACTGAACAAAGTATGGCTGATATGGCTGACAGAAAATACACTTTTGTAGTTCAAAAAGGAGCTAACAAAACTGAAATAAAAAAAGCAGTAGAAAAAATATTCGGAGTAGATGTAGAAAAAGTTAATACATTAAACTACGATGGAAAAGTTAAAAGAATGGGTAGAAGCATAGGAAAAACTGCTAGCTACAAAAAAGCAGTAGTTAAATTAACTGCTGATAGCAAAGAAATAGAATTTTTCCAAGGTATGTAATACTTAAGAAATAAAGGAGGGAAAATAAGATGGCTATTAAAAAATTTAAACCAACTTCTCCTGCCTTAAGAGAAATGACAGTTTTTATATCTGATGAAGTTACAACTAACCAACCAGAAAAATCTCTTTTAGTACCTTTAAAGAAGAATTCTGGGAGAAACGTTCACGGAAAAATAACTGTTCGTCACAGAGGTGGAGGAAACAGAAGAAAATACAGAATAATAGATTTCAAGAGAAATAAAGATGGAATACCTGCAAAGGTTGCAACTATAGAATACGATCCAAACAGAACTGCTAACATAGCTTTATTACACTATGCAGATGGTGAAAAAGCTTATATATTAGCTCCAGTTGGATTAGAAGTTGGAACTACAGTATTATCAGGACCAACAGCTGACATAAAGCCAGGAAATGCTATGGCGTTAAAAGATATGCCAGTTGGTACAGTAATACACAATATAGAATTAAAGCCAGGAAAAGGAGCTCAATTAGTAAGATCTGCTGGGGTTTCTGCTCAATTAATGGCTAAAGAAGGAAAGAAAGCTTTATTAAGATTACCATCAGGAGAAATGAGATTCGTTTCTATAGATTGTAAAGCTACTATAGGACAAGTTGGTAACATAGAACACGGTAACGTTGTTATAGGTAAAGCTGGTAGAGTTAGACACATGGGTATAAGACCTACAGTTAGAGGATCTGTAATGAACCCTTGCGAT
>OLNU01000430.1_pt1 | contig 40004 bp, 36 predicted proteins | sample 1672241 | NCBI WGS metagenome assembly OLNU01 (sample SAMEA3136663, study PRJEB25190) | human gut metagenome | biome: human gut; feature: human-associated habitat; material: faeces | place: Austria | collected 2013 | reverse complement strand
CTGAAGATTTTTATATTGCATGAATAATCATTTAACCGAATCAAGTAAGTCCTCTACGGAGCAGTTATTCGGTTATGAGCAAGCAGCGAAGCGGATTGCGAATATCCATTTGACTTAATGAGGACATTTCGCATATGTAATAGTATTTTTGTACTTTTTATTTGCTAAATAACCACATTTTTCACACTTTTTACAAGTATATATTTTTACAGTACATCCACCTGATGAATTTTTCGCATGGGTATAAAAATATGCATCAATCATACTATGTGTACATAATGCATAAGGTGAAATATTTCCTTCATATATTGTTTGAACTCCATTGGAATCAATAACAATATTATTACTTTGAGAAAAATCAAGATAATCAGCAATTCCATCACTACCGTCACATAATTCTCCAAAATCATTTAAGGAATCATCAAAAATAACATCACTAAAACTTTCATCTGACGATGGCATCGGCTGATAAGCCAGCACTGTTCCAGCACTGGCCACAATCGTCAATGCGGATACAGCCATCATAATTCCTCTCTGTAACAACCCTTTTCTCTTTTCCTTCATCATGTAGTTAATCCTCCTCTTTAAGATTTTTACTTCTTTTCCGTCTTTCTTTTTGTGGACGGAAAGATTATTTTTCCATACAACCGGACGTACATCCGAAGTTGAGGCTTGTAATACCAACAGAGTTGCATAGTCTTTGCGCTTTTGTTCTGTACAACCATCTACTGCTATGCTGTCACTGACTATTTCTGCTGTATCTATGTAAAGGGAAAGTAAAAGATATGCCACAGGGTTCATCCAGTGTAAGCACAGGACGAAAAGGCATAATAGTTTTACTAAATTGTCATGATTTTTCAAATGCGTATGTTCGTGTTTATACACCATATCAAAATCCGGATAAAGCGGAAAACTTTCCGGAAACAGGATTTTCTGGCGAAAGAAACCGATTGTACATGGACCACAGATTTCGTCCGGAATCAGATAATAAACCTGTTCCCTATCCGGATCTTCTACCTTTTCGAATATAAAATTCCGAAGTGAATGAACCCCTTTCCAGTATCTGATAATTTCATAAATGGAAAAGAAAATAATTCCTGCCATCCACAATTTTGATACGATATCAAACCACTGCGGCATCCATATATACTCACCCTGTCTTTCACTCCAGAAAGATAAAGAACCTGATAAATATAACTGAGACTCATTTGTAAGCAGCTGAGACTCTGGAAAAGCATTTGGGGGTATCAGATATTTAATCAACTGCACAGGCACAAGATAAAAGAATACACCTGTCAGTAGTAATCTTCTTCCAAGAATATAATTATAATTTTCACGCTGAATCACATATAAAAGCAAACAAATCACAACAGGAATACTTCCTGAAATGGACATACAGACTAACAGTTCCATTTAAAACATCACATCATTTCTTCTTAATGTATTCTAATAAAAATTCTTTCTCTTCCTCTGTAAGTTTCTTATCAGAGATTAGAGTACTGACAAGGGTTTTCATATCAGGGATTGTATATCCTGATATTGATGTTTTGGAAATCTGTGTAGATTTGACAGTTTTCGTCTCACTCTTTTCTTCAGCAAGTTTGTTTAATTTATCATACAGATAACTGTTTCTCAGTCCAAGGATAAACATAGTTCCCGGATAAAGTAAAGATACTGTTGCAGCACCGATCATATATAAGGTAAATTTATGTGTATCGTCTACAGGAGGTTTGCTCATAAAATTGATAAAGAAGCAAATACCGGAACATAAGGTAAATAAAATCCAGCAGACAAGTTCTATTTTTCTTTTCATTCTTTCATCTCCTGATTAATCAGGCAGATAGAGTCATTTGTCTCACCTGATTCGGTTAAGTAATTGTAAATTTCTGTCACTTCTTAACTACAAATAGTCTACCATGTTTTGTACAAATTAAGCAACTGATTTTTGGGAATTTTTCTGACTTTTTAACGCCATTATTCGAGATTTGTCGAGAAATCAATTTGTTGGTACAGAGAAAGCCAGGCAAAAACTGCAGTATAATCTGCAAAGTTTCTGCCTGGTTTTTTAATAGGTTTATGATTTAATGATATTTACTGAACATGCTCATTATTTATGAAGAAATGAAAACAGACCTTTCTTTTTTTCATAAGGTTCTGAACTGATACCTTTTACTTCGTATCCTGTTGCGCTGATGGCTGTTTTTAGCTTTGCTTCGTCTACGGGTTTCTCTGAAATGATCACAGTTTCCCCTTTGCTGTGGGAAGAAGTAACTTTATCTACCTGAAAGACTTTTCTCACCGCATCGTTTACGTGAGATTCGCACATTCCGCACATCATACCGTCTACTTTTACAGTTGTTTTAATCATATTGTTGTCCTCCATTTTTACGTTATAAGTTAGAAATAGCCAGAGCATATGATTTTTTCTCTTACAATAATTTTATGCCAATGCCTGGGCAAGAGCTTTCTGAATTGCTCCAAGGATTCCCTCTGAGGAATAAGTGGCACCGCTTGCAGCATCAATTCCGTCTGCTGACTGATTTCCCATAATCTGAGGATAAATAGTTTCCCATGCATAATCAAAGTACTCAGGTGAATCACTGTTACTCTGTTCAATAGATGCAATCTGACCGCCCTGAATCGTTACGGTTACATTTACTCTTCCACTGTATCCGTAGCTTGAGCCTGTATAAGTTCCGTCAATATATGGTCCTGTAGGTTCCGGCGTAGGCTCCGGAGTCTCTTCCGGTGTTGGTGTGGGAGCCGGTGTTTCCTCTGGTGTTGGAGTAACTTCTGGAGTCGGAGTTTCTTCCGGTGTCGGGGTTGGGGTTGCCTCAGGAATTGGCGTAACTGTTACTTCTGGTGTTGGAGTTGGTGTCACTTTTGTGGTGTCTTTTTCTGCCTGTTTCAGAATATCTTTCATTGCGTTTATGATACCCTTTGAAGAGTAGGTTGCACCACTGACAGTATCAATGCCATCGACAGACTGATTCTGAATGATCTCATTTTCCAGGATGTCCCATGCTTTCTTAAAGAACATAGGCGTATCTGTATGCTCTGCTTCCAGAGACTTGATCACACCTTTTTTAATCTTAGCTGTCAACGTAATTGTCCCACTGTATCCTTTACCGGTTCCTGTATAGGTTCCGTCTTTGTAAATCTGTTCGTCTCCCGGCTTCGGTATTGGAGAAGGTTTCTTTGTCGGTTTCGGTGATGGAGTGGGAGTTGGCGTAACAACTGCCTGATTTCCTGATGGAATTGCCTGTGACAATGCATTCTGAACCGCAGTAATAATTCCGTTTGAAGAATAAGTGGCACCACTGACTGCATCTACGTTCGGAGACTGGCTTGCAAGAATTTTGCTGATCACACCCTGTGCATTTGCAAAATAGGAGGCTGTTTCGTTTGATGCATCTACAATATTGATAGCTGCAATTTTATGGTCAGTGACAGTTACCTGAACAGTGATCGTTCCTCCGAAACCGGTTCCGGATCCTGTATAGGTACCATCTGCATATCCACCGGCAGGAACTTCTGTAGTTGGTGTGACTGTGCTTCCTGCACCACCCCCTGCTGTACCTCCATTTGCAGAGGAACCTGTAGATGAATTTTTCTTTGTTCCTGTTTTAATCTTACTTGTTTTTTTTGATGTTTTTGAAATTGAGGTTCCATTGGTTTCAGAAGAGTCTTCTGAATCAAAATCCTTACCTGCAGTTCCTTGTGAAATCAATTCTTTAATCTCGTCAGTAGACATAACATTATTATTGGAAACTGATGTAGTCTCCACAGGACTTTTATCTGCCTGATAACAGGTTACACAGACTGCTGCAAAAACTGCTGCCGCAGGAATAAGCTTTAACCATGAACGGAAACTGTCCTGTTTGGGTTTCATTTCCGGAGTCTTATTATTTTTCTGCTCATTATTTTTGTCCATAAATTTCTCCTTCTTCAATAGTTCCAGGAAATCATATTCAAATGATTTCTTTTCAACTGTATAAAGTTTTACAGTTGAAAAGAAATCCTGCCCTTTCTGGTGGGATACAGGATTTCTTTCCTCTTGTCTGCGAATCCGATTGCAAATATCCGCCTGACTTCAGTCCGGTCAGATTATTTTACAGTTACTTTAACTGTTTTGGTTACGCCATTGCATGTTACTGTGATCTTGGCAGTACCTTTTTTAATACCTTTAATTGTACCCTTGGATGATACTGTAGCAATTTTCTTGTTGCCGGATTTGTATGTAACTTTTCCTGACGGAGTTGCTTTTGCTGTGATCTTAGTTGTTTTGCCGACTTTTACAGATGCAGATGTTTTGTTCAGTGTAAGAGTTGGATTTTTAACTGTTACTTTGCAGGTTACCTTTACATCTCCGCATTTAGCTGTGATGACTGCACTACCTTTTGCTTTTGCAGTAACTTTACCGGTTGTTTTGTTTACGGCTGCAACTTTTGGGTTGCTGGAAGTAAATGTAACTTTTGGTGCATCTGCTCCTGTTACAGTTGCCTTCAGTGTAGTTGTTTTTCCTTTGTAAACAGTGGCTGTTTTCTTGTTGAGAGTTACTGTTACCTTCGTATCTGCTTTAACAAGAGCCTCTACTGCTGCGTTCAGATGAGTTGTAGCTTCATCAACCTCTGCCTGAGTTGGCTTTTCTTTTGCAAGAAGATCCTTTGCTTCCTGAAGCTCTAACTGCATTGCCTTCCAGGAATCTGCTGTGTAATCTGCTTCTTTTAAGGCTTCTGCTTTTTCTACTGCTGCTTTTAATGCTGTTGTATCTGCTTCTCCTGCTTCCGGTTTTACGATGTTTGCATCTGTTGCATTAACTTCAAATACAGTATCTGCATATCCCATTGCATATACGGTGATTTTCCATTTGCCGGTTCCATCTGTTCCTTTTGGAAGCTGGCAGCGGTAAGAATCTGTCAGACCAAGCTGAATTCCCATTGCCTTGTGCATCCAGTTATCTGCTGCGAATTTTGTTCCGTAAGATGCCAGAACTTTATCACCATTTCCGTAGTAATCCCATTTTACAGCATACATTTTAGCACCAAGAGCACCATATCCGTCACCTGTAATATCTACTCTTAAGAATTCGCCGTAACTTCCACTTGCTTCTTTTACTGTTGCGGTAACATTGGATGCTGTCTGGAGTACCTGATCTTTAAGTCCGGAACCTGTACCGTTTGTTCTGGCCTTGAATGTGAATGTTCCATCGGAACCTTTTACAGCTTCTTTTAAGCCGTTTGTTTCAGCGGTAACATCCGCAACTGCACTATAGGACTGCAAATTGTTTTCTCCAAATCCTCCGGCAACTGTGCTTCCGTCTTCCACAACCTTGAACTGGGATTTGAAGGCTTCATAATCTTCTGCCTTTACTGCGACAGGCACATATTTCAGACCTACAACGCTGTAATGGTCGAATTCTGCAACGCTTCCGTCAGCTTTTGTGATCTGTCCTCGCTCAGGCTGATTCAGCTTTACAGTTGTTCCGTCCGTAAGAACTGCATCATTAGCTGAGGTCCAGTAGGAAATCTCATAAGAACCACCGTTTTTGTCATACATGATTGCTTCACACTGGTAGCTTCCTCTGTGCAGGCCATGGTTTACAGTAGCTCTGGTTACTGTGTCGAAACCGCCTTTGTCAAGTTCATCATGGCTGTCTTTTGTTCCATTGGAAGCTGTGTTTGCAGCATTATAAACTCCCTCAGATGCCCAGTACTGTGCCCATGTCAGACCTGCATAGACATATTTGTAGCCTGTTTCTGCTGTTGCAGCGAATTCATCTTCTGCTGCTGCCTGATCGTCAACAAAAGGTGTTTCCTCATCGCCTGCAAAAGCATCAGCGGTGTCATCTGCTGCATCAAACTCATCTGTCTGTGCCTCAGTCTCCACAGCAGTATCAGATGTAAAATCCGCAGCCATAACCGGTAATCCTGAAATCATCATTGCTGCACTTAAAATTGCAGGAGCTGCCATTTTGATTAAATTTCCCTTGCGCATACCTTTAAATCCTCCTGAATATGAGTTAATAAATATATTTCCAAACTGTCCGGAAAACTGAAATTTTTGACAGTTCAGAGATCTTTATATAAGATAAACCTATTCACCGATGGAATAAGTATCTTTCAGTAATTGAAATCTTTCTTTCATGCCTTCCGTCATCCAGACATGATCAGAATCATCTACGAACAGTCCGTCTGCATTGTATTTCTTCAAAAGTTCTTCTGCCTTTTCTTTTCCCAGTACAAAGCATGCAGTGGAAAGTCCGTCTGCGTTCAGACCGTCATCACACACAACCGTCACAGATGTGAGACCGCTTCTTGCAGGATATCCTGTAGCAGGATCCAGTATATGATGATATCGAACACCATTTTCTATAAAGTATTTTTCGTAATCTCCGGAAGTAGATAAAAATTCAGTACCATTCAGAGTAACTACTCCCAGGTAATCACCTTCTGTATCCCGCGGATCAGTGACAGCTACCTGCCAGGCAGAACCGTCAGGTTTGCTTCCATAGCTCATAACACTGCTGCCGCCGAGATTCAGGATCATGCCTGATACATTTTTATCTGCATCAAGAATTTTCTGTGCTGCATCACAGCCAATTCCCTTACCTGCAGCCCCCAGATCAAGAGTTACCCCCTCCGGCATGGTAACTTTATTTCCATCCAGAGTCACCTTGTCATATCCTACATTTTCAAGCAGGGAATTTAATTCATCATCTGAAGGAATATGCGGATCTTCTCCGTCAATGTCCCACAGGCGGATCACTCTTCCCATAGTAGGATCCATGGCTCCGCCAGAAGCTTTCGACAAATCCAGTATCTGTTTTAAACAGGTGGCAGTTTCATCAGATACCGTTGTTGTATTCCCGGCATTTTGATTGATCTGGTATATCTGAGAACTTTCTTTTGTCCAGGAGATCCAGTTCTCTTCTACATCTTTTAATGCAGAGATTACGTCTGCTGTGATGTCCTCACCTGTTGTGTAAAGAGTCTCTGATACTACGGTGTCCATAGCAAAGTCTGTTTTGGTGTATGTGTTTATTTCAGAGTTTCCCCATACAGTCCGGGATGTGCATAAAAGAGAGGCTGTAATAAAAAGTCCCAGTACAAAAGAGTGTCTGTTTGTCATATATTTTCTGATTCCTTATCCTCTTATTGTTGTTGCCAACTAACTCTATAGACTATATCACTGTACGGAGTGTATGTCTACCAATATAGTTAGTTCTTACTAATCAAATTTTCTCAATAAGTTAGCAGTTGCTAATTTTTATCAACAACTGTATGAATATTATTCCTTGGGCAGACAGCAGTGCAGGCGTGACAGCAGATGCATTCCCCTGAATGTGCAGTATCGCCGTCAATATCCAGGTGTGCGGGGCATCTCTTCTTACAGAGAGTGCACTTTGGCGCACAGTTTTGACGATTTCGTTTGAAAAGTGCTCCCGGTATAACCGGCATAATTGCAAATACTGCTCCCATAGGACAGAGGAACTGGCAGAAGAAACGCTCCTGTGTACACATTCCGACCATAATCAGGATCAGCAGAACTGTTCCCACAATGTAGGTAGATTTCGGCAGTCTGCCTGTTGTAAGCATGGAGAATACATCCCATGGACTCATTCCCTGTAATTTGGAATAGAATCCTGTTATGCAGGAAAGAAGCAGGAACGCAAGGAGTACATATTTTACTTTCTGTAATCTGTGCACCCATTCTTCAGGATATCCATGTTTTTTCTTTTTTCCAAAGCATTTCGTGCGGATAAACGCGGTAAGCTCATACAGAGCATCTCCCAACGAGCCAAACGCACAGGCATAACCGCAGAAATGGCGTCCGAACAGAATGGTAATGATCAACAGTAATGCCGTGATATCCAGAAAAGAGTTCCAGGTTACGCTCTGCTGTCCTCCGATTGCAAGAAAGATGGATTTGACTCCTGCAAATGCTGTGGAAAAAAGGGAGGGCGCTGCTATAAAAAATATAAGCTGTATGGCGGCACGGATCAGCCGTACCTTTCGTTGTTTCTTTTTCATGCGTTTTCCGCCTTTGATAATGCGTCATTTACTGCTTCTAAGATACCGGTAGAACTGAAAGTTGCTCCGGAAATGGTGTCAACATCTGTGCTCTGCTCGCTGATGATGCTGCTTATGACATTCTCGCCCTGTGACAGATAAGCACTGTCCTCACCCGGTGCACTGACTACACTGACTGCTGTAATAGTATCGTCTTCCAGTGTTACCTGGACTGTGATGGTTCCACCGTATCCGCTTCCGGAACCTTCGAAAGTGCCATTTTTATATACATTGTCAGAATCATCAGCTTCTTCAGAATCTGCCTGCTCTGTATTTTCTTTATCCTCTGTGGAATCTTTTTCGGATTTATTATCAGCTTCTGAAGATACATCAGAAGAAGCATTACTTTCTGCTGCTGTTTTCTGTTCCTCATAAGTTTCCTTTAATGCTGTAAGGATCTGGTCCTGCTGTTTCTCCAGACTCTCTGTTTTTGCAGTCAGGTCTGCAATATCCTGGGCCTGTTCCTTATCTTTTACTGTTCCGTTATAGAAAAATACCGCCATGATAATCAGCAAAAGTGCGATCAGACGCAGATAAAAGTTTTGATTATTCACGTTGTTTCCTCTCCTTCATTTTATTTTTGCCGGATATGATATCGGTTTTAAATGAAGCAAAACTTAATCATAACTAACTTTAAAAGTGTATCATTTTCGTATATAAAAATCTATATATAGCAGTTTCTGCTAATGCTGTTTTTTTCTCATTAAGATGACCCCGGAACAAAATCCGAGGTCATTTATTGTGTGAATTATTCACCTGTTATCGTTTATTTTACTTTTACTGTAAATACCTTCTTAACACCATTGCAGGTTACTGTGATTTTGGCAGTACCTTTTTTCTTTCCTTTTACAACGCCTTTGGAGCTTACTGTTGCAATCTTGCTGTTGCTTGACTTGTAAGTAACCTTTCCTGATGGAGTTGCCTTTGCGGAAATCTTTGTTGTTTTTCCAACTTTTACAGTTGCTGAAGATTTGGTAAGTTTCAGGGATGGATTTTTAACTGTTATCTTGCAGGTTACTTTGTATTCTCCGCAGGATGCTGTGATAACTGCTGTTCCTTTTGCCTTAGCAGTTACAACACCTTTGCTGTTTACAGCAGCCACTTTTGTGTTGCTGGATTTCCATGTGATTTTATCGGTAAGGTTTGTTGTAACTTTGAGAGTAGTTTTTGTGCTGCCTTTTGTATAAAGAGTCTTGGAAGAAGTATTTAATTCAAATGTATTTTCTGCTTCTTTGTAAGTAAAAGTAAGATTATTCTTATATCCCACAGCAGTTATTTCGAAAACAGTTGTGTCTGTCACCTGAAGATCTGTGAGATCAAGAGTTCCATCTTCTTTTACAATGACCTTGCTTCCTCTTCCTGTTGCGGCATATTCTGTATCATCAACTTTTACTTTGCTGATGCTCTTAATGTATGCAGAGAACTCTTCTGCTGTAATGCCTTTTGCTGCAACCAGTTTTGTCTCGTTACTGTCATAAGAAGCCGGCATTTTGTCTGTATTTACTGTAAATTCAGTTACAATGGCTGCATATTTTCCGCTGGCATCTGCAATTTCAACCTTATGTGTTCCCAATGCAAGAGCTCCAACTGCAAGTTTTCCGTCTGTGCAGGAAACCGCTGTTCCGTCTACTGTATACTGTGCCTTGAAGTCTGCCGGCAGAGCCTGGTCAAAGGCAACTGCAGCAGATGAGTCTGTATTCATAATATCTGCCACTGTTGCCTTGATTCCTGTAGTTGTCTGCACCTTTACATCCGGAACATCAAAGGTGATCATACCCTTATCTGTGTAATAAGTAACGCTGTCAATTGTTTTTCCCATGATTGATTTATAATGTGCAGAAGAAACAGGGCATCCGTGAACTTCTGTTGTATATCCGGTTCCCCAGGAAAGCATACTTCCACGCCAGATATTCTCCAGATGACGCAGGCCATAGTTGGTTCCGTCTGTAGTATTTACGGTTACACCATAGATTTTATCTGTATTTGTATCAATTACTGCTGCAAAAGCCTCATTGTTAAGATCAAGCTCATAATCACCGTAATTTGTTTCTGTTTTCAATGCAGCATCAATGGCAACGGTCTTTGTCTGCGCACCTTTCATTGCTGAGAAAGAATAGCTGCCATCTGCATTTACAGTAAGTTCTTTGTAATAAGACGGTGTTTCGCTTAAAATGTAATAAGAGTAAGAGGCATTTTCAATCAGGGAATCTTTTCCTGTATAGGTGTTGCTGCTTGTCTGTCCTCTGTTTGTCACTGTGATCGTTACAGAGTCGGAATCTGTGACCTGCTTCTGGTCTTTCAGAAGGGAAAGATCACTGACCTTTACAGGGAAAGTAACACCTGTTACATCGGTTCCATTGGGGTCTACGTGATAAGCGGAATTTCCGTTCATCATACCTGCTGTTCTTGATTTATTAAGAGTTGCAGATGTAAAGGCATCAACTTTTACATCATTATTTTTCAGTTCTGCCTTGTAGAAATCATCATATGGAATATTCATAAGCACATAAGCTTCACCCTGCCGTGCTTCAGCAGCAAAAGCATCCTGGACATCTTCGGTGGTAAATTCTTCCTGCGCATCCTCAGCGGCAAACTCTTCGGAAACAGAGAAATCTGTGCTGTCTGTAATTACCTCACTGTCTGTAAAATCAGATGCCAGAACTGCATATGGCATGCTGGTCATAGCAACTGCGGCACTCATTACAACAGGTGCTATTTTTTTCATAAGCTTTTTGTTTGTCATGGTTTTCTCCTCTTCTAAAATTTTTCTTTTTGCGGAATCACTCTTACCAGAGGGTTAATCAACTTATTAACCAAAGGGATTTTACTTTTACCAAAAGGGAGTGACTTCTGCCAAAGATATTCATATAGGATTGCTATAGGTATGCTGTCAGCAGTAATTATATAAATTAGTTACTACTAACTTATGAAATAGTAACATGCCTGTCTGAAAAAATCCACACTTTTTTATCTTGGATATTCGTCATTTTTTCTCAATAAATGCTTTCAGTAAAAATCAGTATTAGTTACATCTAACTTATGGTTGCGGGAATATTTTTTCTATGTTAAAATGTCTGAGAAATTCTGAGAATTCCATTTTGGATTTTTTTGAGAGGAGAAAATAGATTTATGAAGCAAAAAACAGCCTGCCTTGGGCTTTTTTCAGCTGTGGCGATCATTCTGGGATATGTGGAATCACTGATTCCGGTTTTTGCGGGGATTCCGGGGATTAAACTTGGACTTGCTAATCTGGGAGTACTTTTTATTTTGAGGAAATATTCATTTAGGGAGGCTGCCCTGGTTTCTGTTGTCCGCATTCTGGTGATCGGATTTATGTTCGGAAATCTGTTCAGTATCCTGTACAGTCTGGCAGGGGCCGCGCTTAGTATGACAGTTATGACACTTATGCTGAAAAAAACCTCCTTCAGTCTGATCGGTGTCAGCGTTGCAGGAGGTGTTTCCCATAATATCGGTCAGTTGATCATTGCCATGCTGATCGTACAAAATGCAAGTGTGTTTGTATACGCACCGGCACTTCTGGTGGCAGGTGTTGCTGCCGGGGTGGTAATCGGCGGACTTACTAACGAGATTTTGAAAAGAGTTCATCTATAACTTTAAAAGCATCAGTTATCTGAATTTATAATCTTTCAGATAACTGATGCTTTTTTCAATCTTCTTCTATATGTTCCCGTCCCTGGTTGATGATCGTGCGGACATGATCATCTGCCAGAGAATAGAAAATAGATTTTCCCTCTCTGCGGCTCTTTACCAGTTTATTCTGTTTCAGAATACGAAGCTGATGAGAGATTGCAGACTGAGTCATATTCAATGCTTTAGCAAGATCGCAGACGCATACCTCTGCCTCAAACAAAACAAACAGAATGCGTATTCTGGTAGAGTCTCCGAAAACCTTGAATAATTCGGCCAGATCATAAAGCTCTGTTTCTTCCGGCAGGGTTTCATCTACAATTTTAAGCAGATCTTCATGTATTTCATTACTCTCACATAATTCTTCTTTGCATACTTCCATTTTCTTACCTGTTACCTTTCCGGCTTATCACAAAAGGTTTCTGCTGATTTGCCTGTTTCTTATAAATTCTTTACAAATAATGTACGGATCGCGTTTAATACTGCGATGATCATAACACCTACATCCGCAAAAATGGCCATCCACATGTTTGCAATACCTAAAGCTCCAAGGATCAGGCAGAGAACCTTGATACCGATAGCAAAGTAGATATTTTCATATACAATACGGATACATTTACGTGCAATTTTGATCGCTTTGGAAATCTTCAGAGGATCATCATCCATCAGAACGATATCTGCTGCTTCGATAGCTGCATCTGAACCAAGTGCTCCCATCGCAATACCAATATCGGCTCTGGATAATACAGGAGCATCATTGATACCGTCACCTACGAATGCAAGTTTATCCTTTTCAGACTTCTGATTAAGAAGTTCTTCTACCCTGGAAACTTTGTCAGCAGGTAAAAGTTCGCTGTATACTTCCTGGATTCCCAGTTCTTCGGCAACCTGATCTGCAACACGTTTTGAATCGCCTGTCAGCATAACGGTCTTGCTGATTCCGGCTTTCTTCAGTTCAGCGATTGCCTCTTTTGCATGAGGTTTGATGATATCGGATATCAGGATATGTCCTGCATATTTGCCGTCAATGGCCATATGCACAACAGTTCCTACATGATGGCAATCCTGATAAGCAATGCCAAGTCTGTTCATTAATTTGGTATTACCGGCAGCTACAGATATGCCGTCAACTTTGGCAATCACACCATTACCACTGATTTCTTCAATATCAGTAACACGATTTCTGTCGATTGGTTTTCCGTATGCTTTCTGCAGGCTCTTGCTGATCGGATGGGAGGAAGAACACTCGGCAAGTGCTGCATATTCTAACAATTTCTCATCAGGCATTTCATTGTGATGAATACCACTTACTTCGAAGACACCCTGAGTCATAGTACCTGTTTTGTCAAATACAACATATTTTGTCTGAGCCAGTGTTTCCAGATAGTTGGAACCCTTGACCAGAATGCCCTGATTGCTGGCTCCACCGATTCCTGCGAAGAAACTTAACGGGATGCTGATGACCAGCGCACATGGACAGCTGATTACAAGGAAGGTAAGAGCTCTGTAGATCCAGTCTCCCCACATGGCAGATTTTCCCATAATAAGAAGTACGATCGGCGGGATAAATGCAAGAGCAAGGGCTCCGTAACATACTGCAGGTGTATAGTATTTCGCAAATTTGGAAATAAAGTTTTCGGATCTTGACTTTCTGGAGCTGGAATTCTCTACCAGTTCAAGGATCTTGGATACTGTAGATTCACCGAATTCCTTAGTTGTACGGATTTTCAGCAGACCTGTCATATTGATACATCCACTGATCACTTCATCGCCTGCTTTTGCATCACGCGGAAGACTCTCACCTGTCAGTGCACTTGTATTTAATGTAGAAGTTCCCTCAGTGATCACTCCATCGATCGGTACTTTTTCACCCGGCTGAACAACAATAATGGTTCCGATCTCAACTTCATCAGGATCAACCTGTTCCAGTGTTCCGTCTTTCTCTATGTTCGCATAATCAGGACGGATATCCATCAGTTCACTGATGTTTCGTCTGCTCTTTCCCACTGCATAGCTCTGGAAAAGTTCTCCAATCTGGTAGAAAAGCATAACTGCAACACCCTCGGAATAATCGCCAAGGAGAATTGCACCTACTGTGGCTACAGCCATCAGAAAGTTCTCGTCAAACACCTGTTTATTTAAAATACCCTTAAATGCTTTCTTCAGGATATCATAGCCGATGACCAGATATGGGATCATAAAAAGAACAAATCTCAGGTATCCCTCTGCCGGCAGTAAGGAAAAGACCACGATCAGCACTGCTGCTATGATAATTCTGATCAGCATTTTCTTCTGCTTCTTGTTCATATCAATACCTCTCTCTTCTTATAAAAGCAGGACCGCTGCAAAAAACTTTCCGGCGAAAAGCTCAGTGCCGGGATACGTTTTATGCAACAGTCCATTCTCCGGATAACTCAGAATTAAAGATAGATCTCACAGTCGTCTTCTACCTTCTTGCAGTTCTTTAATACGTCTTTCATAACTGCTTTTGGATCCTGTCCGTCTTCGAATTCAACGATCATCTTCAGCATCATGAAGTTAACTGTTGCATCTTTAACGCCGGCTGTATTCCTGGTAGCTTCCTCCATTTTATTAGCACAATTTGCACAGTCTACATCGATTTTATAAGTTTTCTTCATAATATTTTCCCTTTCCGCTCATCTCTTTTATATTAACATATGAGCACTTGTTCATTTGTTTGATTTTATTATAGCATTATTTTCTCTTCTGTCAATAGTTTTGAGGAGATTTCTTTACGGAAATCAAAAGTTATGTTATAATCCATGTTATTATAGTTTAACGTGTTGCTTTAATGTTTTAAAAAACAGGATATTATTATCCGGCAGGTATCAAAATCATAAAAAGAAATATGATACTCTTTGACAGAACATAACTGCCTGTACTGTTTGCGTACAGCAGTTCACAGCAGCAATATCGGAAAGAAAAAAAGGAGGGAGTATCAATATGGCGATACATGAATCAGGAGAAGATTATCTCGAAGCGATCCTTATGATCAAAAAAAGAAACGGTAATGTCCGCTCTATCGACATTGCGCATGAACTGTCTTTTTCAAAACCGAGTGTCAGTGTTGCAATGAAGAATTTGAAAGCCAGTAATTACATTACGATTGATGAAAATGGATTTATCAATCTGACGGAAACCGGGCAGGAAATTGCAGATAAGATTTATGAAAGACATACCTTTCTGACCGGATGGCTGACTTCTATCGGAGTTGACCCGAAGGTTGCAGCCGAGGATGCCTGTAAGATGGAGCATGCGATCAGCGCAGAGAGTTTTGCTGCCATTAAGAAGTCTATTGCAGGCACGCATGAAAATTATAGCAATCCTCGTAAATAATGCATTTAAGACAGTTCAGCAGCGTGCGAAAGACAAGGAAGATATCTGCAGGCGTGCTGACGCACGGCAAAGATATCTGACGCAGGATTTCACACTCTGATGGGCTGGATTAAGATGCATTATTTTAGAGGATTGCTATAAATAAAAACATAATAAAAACCATATCCCGGATTTTCAGAGACTAAGCATCTGTTGCTTTATCATGAAATCCCGGATATGGTTTTTATGGTTATCTTTATGCTTCCTCTTCTTTTGGAAGAAGATTTCTCATACTTCTTAAACTGATAGTCAGTGTTGACATGTTATGAAGCAGTGCAGATGTTGTAGGCATAATGATACCTGTAACTCCAAGTGCGATCAGACCGCCGTTTATACCGATAATAGTTCTGTAATTATTGTGGATACGCTTCATCAGCGCTGTACTCAGTCTCTTTAACGTAACAATCTCATGGAGATTATCTGCAGAAATTGTAACATCTGCGATTTCACGTGCAATAGCTGCGCCATCACTGATAGCAATTCCCACACTTGCAGAAGAAAGTGCCAGAGAATCATTGATCCCATCACCGATCATAATAACTTTATGACCCAGTTCTTTTTCTTTCTCTACAAAAGATGCCTTATCTTCGGGCAGGACTTCGGAGTAATATTCATCTACGCCTACACGTTTCGCAATAGCTGCTGCTGTACGTTCACTGTCACCGGTCATCATTACGACTTTTGTAATGCCGGCTTCTTTTAATTCACGTACTGCATCTGCAGCCTCTTCACGAAGCGGATCTTCTACACAGATAACTGCTGCAAGTTTTCCTTCGATTGCAAGATACAGGTGAGAACATTCTAATGGCAGGTGTTCAAATCTGTCTTCCATTCCTTCCGGAATTACACACTTTTCATCTTCCATTACGAAATGCCAGCTTCCGATCACTGCCTTTTTGCCTTCAATAGTTGTAGAAATACCATGAGCTACGATATATTCTACTTTTGAATGCATTTCCTCATGAACAAGATGTTTCTCTTTGGCTGCATTGACAACTGCTCTTGCCATGGAATGAGGGAAATGTTCCTCCATACATGCTGCAATACGCAGAAGCTCATCTGAACTCAGCTCTTCACTGAAAGATACCACATCTGAAACTACAGGCTTTGCTTTTGTAAGTGTACCCGTCTTGTCAAATACAATAGTCGTGGCATCAGCCATTGCTTCCATATATTTACCGCCCTTTACAGTAATACTGTGAGTACTTGCCTCACGTATAGCGGATAATACGGAAACAGGCATGGCAAGCTTCAGTGCGCAGGAGAAATCTACCATAAGTACCGCAAGGGTTTTCGTCATGTTTCTGGTAAGCAGATAAGTTATCCCTGTACCTGCAAGAGTGTATGGCACAAGTCTGTCTGCAAGATGTTCTGCATTACTTTCCACAGAGGATTTCAGCTTCTCAGAATCCTCGATCATGTTGACGATCTTCTCATAGCGGCTGGAACCTGCTGCTTCTTTAACCTTAACAGTGAGTTCGCCCTCTTCCAGAACAGTTCCTGCATAGGCAAAGCTGCCTTCTGCTTTACGTACAGGCGCAGATTCACCTGTCAGAGAAGTCTGGTTGACCATTGCTTCTCCTGCTGCAACATCTCCGTCAAACGGAATCACATTACCCATATGTACGCGTATCAGATCACCTGCTTTAACAGAAGAAGCAGATATAAGAACCTCCTGTCCGTCTTCATTTACAAACCATACTTTCTCTGCATTGATAGACATGCTTCTTGCAAGGTCATTGACGGATTTCTTATGTGTCCATTCCTCAAGGATCTCACCGATTCCAAGCAGGAACATGGTGGAACCTGCAGTATTGAAGTCACCGCGGAGCATAGATACACCGATTGCTGCTGCATCCAGAACAGGTACCTCCAGTTTTCCATTCATCAAAGTACGTACACCATGATAAATGTATTTCACTGATTTCACTGTAGTGATCGCTACACGTACCGGATATGGCAGAAACATTTTATTTAATGTACGCATTACTACAGAGTTGATCAGTTTTTCTTTATAGGTTTCGTTTAATTCACGTCCGGAATTCTCAAGTGCTGATTCAGATACCTGAGCAGTTTCATAGGAAAATCTGCTCAGTAAACGAATCAGCCCCTCTCTGCTGCCGGTATAGACAACAGCGACATCCTGAGTTCTTACATAAACCGATGCCTTGCTGATATTTTCCTCTTTCTCCAGATAACACTGCAGAATATCCGCCTGTCTGTAGGTCATGTGTTTCTGCGCAAGGTGGATACGAATTCGTCCTTTTATTTCATGCTTAATAGCAAATTTCATTATTCCTCGCTGCCTTCTTCTGTTTCTTCTGTCTCTTCTTTGAAATCTGTTGTCTCTTCTGTTTCTTCTGCTGCTTCGTCAGCTGTATCTTCTACCACTTCCTCAGCTGCTGCTCTGTCTTCGTTGATCTGCTGTGCTTCTGCATAAATATCCTCAGCATTCTCCTGAATTGCGGAAGCTGTTTTCATTACACATGCCTTTGCACGTAAAACGGCTGCTGTGCAGTTTGTGTATAATTTCTTTGCATCTTTACTTGTAAGAATCTTGATACCTGCTGTACCGAAAGCTACTCCTGCTGCAAAGATTCCTGTTTTTTTACCGTCAAATTTAATCATTGATGTATCCTCCTGTTGTGATTTTTAATTTATTGTAACCACTCAGCATCCTTTCGGTGCTGAACAGTTATGAACTGTTTTCAGATAAATATGATGGGCAAACGCATTATTGCGACATCAGCTTATTTATATTTCATGTATTATACAGCCAAAATTTCTATATTTCTACTTTTTTCTTCTTGTTGAGAAATGTTCTCATTTCAGACATGTTAAGAAGGTTACCGGAAACCGTATTGCCAAAAGAGAGTAAAAAACTGAAGAAATATAAGAAAGCCACCGGAAATTATACTCTTCAGTATTTCCCGGCGGTCATCAGTTCGTTCTCTATTTAAATTTTTACTTGTTTTCAATGTTTAAAATCACAGGAATTTACGAACATCCGCTCGATTTCCTGTTTGTCAATGTATCCACAGGCCTTCAGTCCTGTCAGAACTACATTGTTAAAACTGTCTTTTGATAATTTCTGGACTGTATTATCATCTAGCTCAATGGTGCATACACTTTCATCTTTACAATCCGGATTTCTCACGATTTTATACATATTTCTTCTGCTGATCGCACCAATTTCTTCCAAAAGATTTACCATACGGTAAACCGTAGCTGATCCGATGCCCGGATCCAGGCGGGATGCATTGTAATAGATTTCTTTACAGCAGGAACACTCATTTTCAAGAATGACTTCCAACAGCATTCTTCTCTGTTTGGTAATCCTGCATCCTCGCTTCTTTAATTCCTGGATTACAACATCTTTCTGCATTCGGGTTCTCTGGTAATTGGGCTCTTTACAATTTTCCTGTCTCTGTAATGCTGCTGCTCCCAAAATCACATCATCCTTCCGCTTGTTAATTTCTGTTTCCTGACATATGGCTGCTGTTTGGCATCAGGTTTCAGTAATATGCCTGATTCTCAATGGCACCCTCTGCAGTGGCTGCAGTCTCCGCCACATGATGACTTGCCGCTTTTTTTGTCTCTGACGATTCCTCTTATGATCAGTCCGACAATTAAAATCAAAATTGCTCCTACAATCAATGTTCCCATAAATGACACCTCCTGCTTTATATCATTATCATACACATATAATCACTATACTGCAATCTGATAATCAGCAGTCCACTAACTGTGAAGATACGTTACTGTTCACTTCGTTCTCAGTAACACGCTCCGCGATGAAAAAGGTATGAAACAGTTGCAATTCTGTTTATCAGAACCCGCACCACCAGATGGGACGCAGGCTCTGATCTTATTACTGTTTTATCTGGCTTTTGCCATACCCTTTACCTTTACATTAAGGCTGCCGCTTTCCTTATAAGGTCTGAACAGCAGATATAAAAATCCGATGATAATTGCGAATGCAACCACTGTCCAGATACCGAAACCGCCGCCTGTAACCAGTGTACCGATCTGATAGATACACAGAGACACAAGATATGCAAGTCCACACTGATATCCGATTGCAAATAAAAACCATTTTGTATTGTTCATCTCTCTCTTGATCGCACCCATAGCTGCGAAGCAAGGAGCACAAAGAAGGTTGAATACCAGGAAGCCGTAAGCTGCGATCGGTGTCATGGCTGCTGCCAGGTTACCCCAGATCTCAGCACCGTCTTCTGCAACTTCTGCGAATCCATAAAGCATACCAAATGTAGCTACTACATTCTCTTTTGCGATCAGACCTGTAACAGCTGCAACTGCCATCTTCCATCCTTCGCCGGCTTTTGTCCAGCCAAGAGGTGCAAAGATCCATGCGATTGCTGTACCGATCTTAGAAAGGATACTCTCGTTAAGTTCTTCAACCATACCGAAGCTTCCGCCTTCCCATCCGAAGCTCATTAAGAACCACAGAATGATTGTTGAAAGAAGGATGATTGTTCCGGCTTTCTTAATGAAGGACCAGCCTCTTTCCCACATACTTCTTAAGATATTGCTGACTGTTGGCCAGTGGTATGCAGGAAGCTCCATAACGAACGGAGCCGGATCACCGGCAAACATTTTTGTTTTCTTTAAGATGATACCGGAGCAGATAATTGCTGCAATACCGACAAAGTAACAACTTGTTGCAACCCATCCGCTGTTTCCGAAGAATGCACCTGCGATCATGGCAATGATCGGAAGTTTAGCTCCGCAGGGAACGAATGTAGTTGTCATGATTGTCATCTTTCTGTCACGGTCATTCTCGATCGTACGGGAAGCCATAACACCTGGAACACCGCATCCACTGCCGATAAGCATTGGAATGAAGGATTTACCTGAAAGACCGAATTTACGGAAAATTCTGTCCATGATGAATGCTACACGAGCCATGTAACCACAGGACTCAAGGAATGCAAGGAATGCAAACAGTACAAGCATCTGAGGTACGAAACCGAGAACAGCTCCCACACCGGCTACAATACCATCAAGGATCAGTCCCTGTAACCATGCTGCACAGCCAATCGCATTCAGCCCTGATTCAATTGCCGGAGGAATGATCTCACCAAACAGAACATCGTTTGTCCAGTCAGTTACGAAAGCACCAACTGTAGTTACAGATACATAATATACGATAAACATTACAACTGCAAAGATCGGCAGTGCCAGCCATCTGTTGGTAACAATACGGTCGATCTTATCAGATGTGGAAAGCTTATCTTTTCTTGCCTTAGTCACACACTGACCAATGATAGAAGAAATATAAACATATCTCTCATTTGTGATAATACTTTCTGTATCGTCGTCAAACTCATTTTCCATTTCTTTGATCTCGGCAGATACATTTACGGATGTATTCATCTGCTCAATGATCTTGTCATCTCTTTCAAGAAGCTTGATTGCGAAGAATCTCTTCTGTTCTTCCGGTACCACACCGGTCAGTTTATTCTCAACTGCTCCGATGATCTCTTCTGCTTTATCGCAGAATTCATGGACAGGTGTTACTTTCCGGTGGCTCTGGGCAATGGAAACTGCCTTGTTTGCAGCTTCTGTGATTCCAGTTCCCTTCAGAGCAGAAATAGTAACAACTTCACAGCCAAGTTTCTTTTTCAGTTTATCAATATGTATTGTATCACCGTTTTTCTCAACGATATCCATCATGTTGACTGCCATGATGACCGGAATCCCAAGTTCCAGAATCTGTGTTGTAAGATACAGGTTACGTTCAATATTGGTACCATCAACGATATTGATGATCGCATCCGGTTTTTCCTGAAGAATGTAATTTCTTGCAACTACCTCTTCAAGTGTATATGGTGATAAAGAATAAATACCAGGTAAGTCAGTGAGGACCACATCCTTGTGTCCCTTCAGCTTACCCTCTTTTTTCTCGACAGTTACACCTGGCCAGTTACCTACAAACTGATTTGAGCCGGTCAGTGCATTGAATAATGTCGTTTTACCGCAGTTCGGATTACCTGCGAGTGCAATTTTTACTGACATAATCTCTCTCCTCTGATTTCTTGATCACTTTTATTTTGATCGCTTTATCCAATCTTTCTACTGCTGATATCATTTATCATTCTCAACAGTTATTAGTCATCACTAATACTTAACTTTCGTTAACTATTAGACAAGGCTAATTGTTAGAAAGACCTAACATGATGTCAAAAAAATTATTCCACTACAATCATTTCGGCATCTGCTTTACGTAAGGATAATTCATATCCTCTTACAGTTACTTCTACAGGATCTCCCAGAGGTGCAACTTTTCTTACATAAATTTCCACGCCTTTAGTGATTCCCATATCCATGATTCTTCTCTTGACCGGACCTTCACCGGTAAGTTTCTGGACTTTAACGGTCTCTCCAACATGAACTTCTTTTAATGTCTTCAAGTTTCTTTCCCTTCTTTCCCCGGAGCGTGTCTGAAAAATCATTTTCATAATCTATACGCTCTGGAATTTTATTTTTCTTTCAGGAAGAAATTATGGTTCAGACCATAATTTTGCTTGCCATATCTTTTCCAATGGCAACCCTGGATTCTTTAACATTAACGATCAGGCTTCCGTTAATCTCAGAAACAACCGTGACAACTCCTCCTACTACGAAGCCGAGCTCCTCAAGATGTCTCTTCACTTCTTCTTTGCCTCCGATCCTTTTGATTGTAAAAGGTTCACCTGCATTTACCATTGATAACGGCATTTCTTCATCCCTTCCTTTGCATTTAATAAGTGATAAACATTATCTTTATCATGTGGTTAGTGTATTCTAATTTTGGTTAGATGTCAATAACTTTATTGAAATTTTTAATGATAAAGTTTTTCAGTTTAAAACATTAATAATTTTTTTCATTAATTTATCACTATATTATGCAATATATACAAGAAAAGTATTTATCAGCAACGTGCTTCGAGAATACCGTTGAGTGCATTTCCGCTGCTGGTATGGCAGCGCACAATATCTGTAGAAGCGCCAACCTCGTCCAGTGCGCATTTTACCATCTTATGGGATACAGTATTTGTAAAAAGTACCAGAAGATCCGGACATCCTATCTTTTTTCCGAAGTCGGCTTCCATCTGTGTAAATACTTTACATTTGCATTTATAAGATTTGCAGATTTTTTTATACTGTCCTACCATTCTGTCATGTCCGCCTACGATTACAATACTCATGTATTATCCTCCTTTTGTTCTTTTAGATATATTAATATGGGGATTGGAAAGTATTTATCCCTTGCCTGATAATCGGGCATTGATAATACTTTGGGTATGGTTAACTTTCTCTAACTGTAAGTTAGTATAAACTAACATAGGCTGCTTGTCAATATCTTCATGAAAATTTTGCGAAATTCATCCAAATTGTGAAGCAATTATTTATAAAAAAGAATCCTGCTTGCAGGATTAGCAGGATTAATTTCCTGTAATATAACAATAAAACTGCCATACAGTAATCTAACTGTACAGCAGTCTTTATGTATTTGTTAATATCTGTTATTTTTCGGGATTGGAATCATCATTCCGGCAATGCCACATGATCCAGTATTCCGGTAAGATGTGCGATGGTTATCCCGTAATTGGTCACAGGTACCTGTTGCTTCTTTGCCCTGTCGATGCGGTACATCACATATTTCCGGTTAAACATACATGCTCCGCACTGGATGATCAGATCATATCCGGTAAGGTCATCCGGAAAATCGGTTCCGCTTACCAGCTCTACCTGCAGGTTTTCTCCAAATCGTTTTTTCAGCATCCGGGGAATTTTCACTCTGCCAATATCCTCTTTCAGAGGTGCATGTGTGCAGCATTCGGCAATCAGTACATGAGAAGTTTCTTTCAGACTGTCAATTGCTTTTGCTCCCTCTATGTAGTAAGAAAGATCTCCCTTGTATGCCGCAAACAGTACAGAAAAGGAAGTAAGCATGCTCTCTTTTGGTTTGTTCTCATAGATGTATGGGAACACCTGAGAATCTGTGATGATCAGCTTCGGTGGTCTGGAAAGAGTCTGCAATGCAGCCGGATACCGGTCAGTAGTTACACTCATTATGAGACATCTTTTATCCAGCAGTTCTCGTAGAGTCTGTACCTGGGGCAGGATCAGCCGTCCCTTTGGTGCCTGGATATCCTGTGGCATTACAAGGAGTACCAGATCATCTTTGGAAACCAGATTCCCGGTGATCATTCTGTTACCGTAGCCTTCCGGGATTTTTTCTGCCAGAAGCTCTTTTAATTTCCGGATTCCCTCTCCCGTTTCAGAACTGACAGGACAGACCGTTTCTCCTGTATTTTTCTGAATCATCTGAATCAGATATTCTTTTTGTTCCTGTGTATATAGATCAGCTTTACCAAGCACCGGAATTACCGGTGTCTGCCGTTTCTTAAAATAGTTATACCATTTTAATTCCTGTACCATTTCATCCTCGCAGAAAAGGATGATCGCCAGTTCAGTTTTCTGTGCAGCCAGACTGGTTTTTTCTATTCGTAATGCACCCAGTTCTCCTTCATCATCAAATCCTGCCGTATCGATGAGGACACAGGGACCAAGAGGATAGATTTCCATTGATTTGTATACAGGATCTGTGGTAGTTCCGGCAACATCCGCAACAATAGATACTTTCTGCCCGGAAAAAGTATTGATAAATGAGGATTTTCCACTGTTGGTTTTGCCAAAGATTCCGATATGCAGACGGTTTCCGGAAGGTGTTTCGTTCAATGTCACTGCCATATTAATCCCTTCTTTCAGGTGTTGTTATTGATCGTTAAAAGTGCAGAGAATGTCAGAATCGGAAATCTCTCTGTCCGTTTACAATATCTGCAAGGTGTTCCTCTGTGAGTTTCCTTATCTTTTCGCCCGGGATATTTTCCAGTTCTTTTTGAATCAGCTCCAGTCCGACTTTTTTCGTCTCAGGGCTTGCATAATCCTGGAGATATTCCATCAATGTCATCAGCGCATTGGGATGGCAGCAGTTGGAAATCTGTTTACTTTTGCACAAAGACATAAAACGGTCACCTGTTCTTCCTGCTCTGTAACAGGCAGTACAGAAGCTTGGGATATCTCCCATACCCATCAGCCAGTTAACGATTTCATCCAGAGATCTCTGGTCACTGACGTCAAATTGTGCAGATGTCACTTCATCTTCTGTTTCAGGAACGTCATACCCGCCAACACTTGTCCTGGAGGCACCGCTGATCTGAGAAACTCCCAGAGGAAGTACTTTTTCACGAACTGCTTTACTTTCTCTTGTGGAAATGATCATTCCCGTATATGGCACAGCAATCCGGATCAGTGCACAGATTTTGGCAAAAATTTCATCACTGATACTGTTATCAAAAGCAGAAGGATCAATATCATCCGCATGTTTGATACGAGGCACACTGATAGTATGAGGACCTACTCCATGAACTGCCTCAAGATGTTCCGCATGCATCAGAAGCCCGGCAAACTCATACCTGTAAAGTTCAAGACCAAATAATACACCCAGTCCTACGTCATCAATGCCGCCTTCCATTGCGCGGTCCATTGCTTCTGTATGATAGGCATAGTTATGTTTCGGACCTGTTGGATGAAGTGTTTCGTAACTTTCTTTATGATAAGTCTCCTGAAAAAGAATGTAGGTACCGATTCCTGCATCTTTTAATTTCCTGTAATTTTCCACAGTTGTGGCCGCAATATTTACATTGACACGTCGAATGGCACCATTCTTATGTTTAATGCTGTAGATTGTCTGGATGCATTCCAGAATGTACTCAATGGGATTATTGATCGGATCCTCTCCGGCTTCAATAGCAAGACGTTTATGTCCCATATCCTGAAGGGCAGTTACTTCTTTTACAATTTCTTCCTGAGTAAGTTTTTTGCGGGCAATATGCTGATTTTTCTTATGATACGGACAGTACACACAGCCGTTTACGCAATAGTTGGAAAGATACAGAGGGGCAAACAGAACGATTCTGTTTCCGTAGAATTCTTTCTTGATCTCCGCTGCCAGATCATACATCTCCTGAATCTTCTCAGGAATGGGACAGGCAAGAAGGACCGAGGCTTCTCTGTGGGTAAGTCCTTTACATTCTTTTGCCTTCGCAAGGATCTGGTCGATCAGCGCCACATTTTCTTTGTTTGCATCTGCATATGCAAGGGTTTCTCTGATCTCTTCGTCGGAAATAAATTCCTCTGCTTTTAATGATTTTGGATTATACATAGATTTGTTTCCTTTCTTTTCGGTCAGGGGCTTCCTTATCTGCCGCTTTCCGATTAGTTTTTTCTATATTCAGTTTTATGTTCCGCTTATCGCGGATGCTTAAGTTATTCAGGAGTGAACTGCAGTCATGCTTTATAATCGCCTCTGTCTGTCACTACTTCATAACCAATGCTCTTCATACGTGCTGCCATACAGGCTTTGCATTCAGCAGCTTCATCACCTGTACAGATCTTATTATCATAAAGGGTATACTTATCCCGGACATTGACCGGTGATAAATTGGGCATTACTACATTGGCCCCTGCCAAAATTCCCTTCTCTCTGCCCTTGGGGTCTATGGTTCCAAGGGCTGTTGTTGCCGGAAGAAGCGCGTGTGGGTGGATCAGGCGGATAATTGACAATAATCGCAGAGTCTGCTCCAGAGTTCCGGGTAATTCTTTAGCAAACGGGGTGTCTTTGTGAGGAATAAACGGTCCAATTCCTATCATTTCAGGCTTTAATTCCTTAATAAATAAAAGATCGCGGTAAAGTGTATCTACAGTTTGTCCCGGAGATCCTACCATGAATCCACATCCGGTTTGATATCCTATTTTCTTCAGGTTTTTCAGACAATTTTTTCTGAAAACCAGGGACATCTGTTCCGGGTGAAGTTTTTTGTAATGATCTTCATCTGCTGTCTCATGACGCAAGAGATATCTGTCAGCGCCTGCATTAAAATATGCCTGATAGCTTTCTTCACTCTTTTCTCCAATAGAAAGAGTCACTGCACAGTCAGGGTATATTTCTTTAATCGTGCGGACAATCTGACAAATATGTTCATCTGTGAAATGCGGATCTTCTCCGCCCTGCAGAACAAAAGTCCGAAAACCAAGATTCCATCCTGTTTCACAGCAGGACAAAATCTGTTCCAAAGAAAGCCGGTATCTGTCTGCATCCGTATTTGAACAGCGTATACCACAATAATAACAATTGTTCTTGCAGTAATTTGTAAATTCGATCAGACCACGGACATAAATTTTATTTCCATAAATTGCTTTTGCGGTCTGTTGTGCTCTTCTTCGTAGTTCTTCCGTTACCAGTGGATTCTGTGTATGTAAAATCATTTCCAGTTCTTCTCTGGTAATATTCTGTGTCTCCTGAATGTGTTCAGGTATCTGCAACTCTGCTGATGCCATATATTTTCATTTCCTCTAAGCTTTCGAATAGACTGTTTTTGCTGAAACCCCTGCCAGCCGGCCAATTTTTCCGGTCAGTGCATTGATTATATCCAGAGGTGCATCTATTGCCACACTGATAATGCTTATCCCTCTCTGCCTGTAAGGAATCCCCATTCTGCCGATGATATAAATGCCATATTCATGAAGAATCCTGTTCAGACATTCTACAGAATCTGAATTCTCTACTATAATACTAATCACTGCAATTCTGCTTTCCATAGAAACACCTCTCATATAATTAGTCAACTTATCTGCACATTAGAATTTACAAAAGTTAACAACTCTCTGGATCTGGTGACTGATCGGATAGTAATCATAACCATAAACCCCTGTCATCCAGCCGGCATACTGTGCTTCCGGATCATAATAAAGACCATTGATTTCTACCCAGCAATGACGGGTGAAGCCATCTGCCGCTCCATCTCTGCTTCCCGGTACCCGGCCACAGATCATATACGGTGTATATCCTATTTCTCTTGCAAGAGCAGCAAAAATACAGGAAAATCCATAACAGTTGCCATATCCTGTACGAAACATCCTCAATGCCTCACTGCGCGCCCAGCCACTCTGGTAAATGTTAGGATCCGGACCACCATAGTAAAATCCTCCGTAAACAACATATTTCCAACATGCATAAAGCTTCTGGCTCTGACTCATACCTGAATTTGTGATTGACGATACAATCTGCATCACACGCATTTTCAGCAGAGCATTATAATCTTTTCTTGCAGCACCGGAATTGGTAAAATAAAGCTGGCCGTTCTGTCTGGATTTCTTCTGATACAGCCTTCCTTTTGGATCCGCATAATACAGATTATTCTTATAGATAAAATATCCAATGCTGGCACGGCCGTGTTCTGTCCTTATATGATAAATATTGGATCCGGATTTTACAATTTTATTCTGTTTATTCTCAAATAAACGTCCTTTCTCATCAAAAACATAAACTACATTGTTGATACGCTGTCCTCCCCGCACAGCATTTCCATTTGCGCCAAAATAATACTTATAGCCATTATATCTCTTCCATTTGTTCTTAACCATTTTTCCCTTATAATAATAGTAAATCTTGTTTCCCTTTGTAACCAGTTCTCTTATGGGAACCGGAGATGGCGTCGGGGATACCCCGGGCTGCTCTGTAACAGGAATATCACTTTCCGCAGCCTGTACACCAAATACCGGCATAGCTAAAACAGCAACTGCCATTATGATAAAAAGCAACTTTTTCAATGTTTTCATAAACCTTTTTCTCCTTACACATTTTCATAATCTCAGAAACAAAATATAACTACACACCATGACTACAATCCTGTCTCTTCCATTACCTTCTTCACTTTAGTGTAACAAAAAATTTATCTGATTTCCACATTTTTGTGGCATTTTAGCAAAAAATACTGCTGTCCGAACTTTTATCAATGTTTCGAACAGCAGTATCTGCTATATCTCTGAATTATTATAATTTCTTACCTGTAAGCATTTCATAACCCTGAAGATATTTTCCAATTGTCTTATCCACAATGTCCTGCGGAAGTGTCCAGTCATTGTCCGGATTTGCTTTCAGCCAGTCACGTGCAAACTGTTTGTCAAAGGATGGCTGGCCATGTCCTGGTTCATATCCTTCAGCAGGCCAGAAACGGGAGCTGTCCGGTGTGAGCATCTCATCACCGATCACCATGTTTCCATCTTTATCCAGACCAAATTCAAATTTGGTATCTGCGATAATGATTCCCTTGCTTAATGCGTATTCCGCACATTTCTTATAAAGTGCAATTGTATTATCACGAAGTTTTGCAGCTAATTCCTCTCCTCTGCCCGGGAAATATTTCTCAAGGTGAGCGATACTCTGCTCATAGGAGATATTTTCGTCATGATCACCAATCTCAGCCTTTGTGGACGGAGTATAAATTGGCTCAGGAAGCTTGTCAGATTCCTTCAGGCCTTCCGGTAATTCAATACCGCAGACTTTACCTGTCTTTTTGTAGCTTTCCCATCCGCTTCCTGTAATATATCCACGCACAATACACTCGATAGGCAGCATTTCAAGCTTACGGCACATCATGCTGTTTCCGTCAAATTTCTCCTGCTGGAAAAATTCAGGCATATCTTTTACATCTACAGAAATCATGTGGTTCGGCAGAATGTCTTCTGTCATGTCAAACCAGAACTTGGACATCTGAGTCAGTACAGTTCCCTTCTTGGTTACCTGATTGTTCAGGATAACATCAAAGCAGCTGATGCGGTCTGTCGCAACCATGATCAGGCTGTCACCGTTGTCATAAATCTCACGTACTTTACCTTCTTTGATTGGTTTCATTTCCTGCATTTTTTCGCACCTCAATATTCGTTATGTAATTTGTAAAACTCCAAAATCATCGGCCTTTGCCGAAATTACTGTATTACCGTACCACTATCTCTGTAAGATTGTCAATACACTGAATTTTATTTAGCTTTGCTGATAAAATGTAAGCAACTGTTAATTCTCACTTCATATCCCGAAACGGCTTTATTCGTCCTTCGCCCATCCGTAAGAATATTTCACAGCCTTATTCCATCCTTTGATCTTTTGCTCTCTTGTTTCTTCGGTGATAGACGGGTAGAATTTCTGGTCAATGGACCAATTGTGGCGCACTTCTTCTTTACTGCTCCAGTAGCCTACTGCCAGACCTGCCAGATAAGCAGCCCCCATTGCAGTTGTCTCAACACAGCATGGACGGTTGACCGGTGCATTGATAATATCTGCCTGTGTCTGCATCAGGAAATTGTTGGCACTGGCTCCGCCATCAACTTTTAATGCTGCCAGATTAATGCCTGAATCTGCTTTCATGGCATTTAGTACGTCATTTACCTGATAGGCAATAGATTCCAGCGTTGCGCGGATAATATGATATTTGTTCACACCGCGGGTAATTCCTACAATCGTACCTCTCGCATACTGATCCCAGTGGGGAGCTCCCAGTCCTGTAAAGGCCGGCACAACATAACATCCATGTGTATCTGATACTTTATTTGCCATATACTCGGAATCTTCAGAGGAATCAATTACCTTTAATTCATCTCGCAGCCACTGGATAGCTGCACCTGCAACAAAAATTGATCCTTCCAGTGCATAGGTTACCTTTCCGTCCAATCCCCACGCAATCGTAGTAACCAGTCCGTTCTTTGAAAAGACAGGTTTCTCTCCTGTATTCATCAGAAGAAAACATCCTGTGCCATAAGTATTTTTTGCTTCTCCGGCATTAAAGCAGGTCTGGCCAAACAAAGCAGCCTGCTGATCACCTGCTGCACCTGCAATAGGGATAGCACCGCCAAGGACTGCCGGATCTGCTTTTCCATAAATACAGCTGGATGGCATTGGTTTGGGAAGCATGGACTTTGGAATGTCAAGTTCATTCAAAATTTCCTGATCCCACTGTAAAGTATTGATATTAAAAAGCATGGTTCTGGATGCATTGGAATAATCTGTAACATGGACTCTGCCCTTTGTCAGTTTCCAGATCAGCCAGGTTTCCACAGTTCCAAACAAAAGCTGCCCTTTCTGCGCTTTCTCTCTGGCTCCTTCTACATTGTCCAGAATCCACTTTATTTTTGTTGCAGAGAAATAAGCATCGATCACAAGCCCTGTTTTCTCCCTGAATTTCTCAGTCAGTCCTCTGGCTTTCAGCGAGTCGCAGTATTCCGATGTTCTGCGACACTGCCATACGATCGCATGATAGACAGGTACGCCGGTATTTTTATCCCATACGATTGCAGTTTCTCTCTGGTTTGTGATTCCGATCGCAGCGATCTTTGAAGCATCTGCTCCGATCTTGGTCATTGCCTCTACTGCCACACCCAGCATACTGGCCCATATCTCATCTGCATCATGTTCTACCCAGCCCGGTTTCGGGAAATACTGGGTAAATTCTCTCTGTGCAACACTTAAACGTTCTCCCTTTTCATTAAACAGGATACAGCGGTTGCTGGTCGTCCCGGCATCCAGTGCCATAATATATTTTCCCATAAAAGATTTCCTCCGTTCTCTTTCATTATTATAACCATACCACAAACATCTGAAGGTTGCTATTCTTTTTTATTCATGTTATGATGCAGACAAAACGAAACGTTACTGCTATTATAGAAAGATGGAGTACAATATTTTGAAGAAAAAAGAATTTATTTTTATAGGTGGTATTCTTATTCTTGCACTGGCGATGTGGGGAGGAATGTCTCTTATAAATAAGGGCAGTCATGGTTCCATCCGCATTACTGTAGACGGAGAAGAATATGGAACTTATTCTCTGGAAAAAGATCAGACGATTAAAATCAACGATACAAATGTCTGTGAGATCAAAGACGGTCAGGCACGTATGATCTCTGCACAATGCCCCGATCATCTGTGTATGAAACAGAAGGCAATCGATGAAAAAGGAGGCACCATCGTATGCCTCCCTAATAAAGTCGTTATTGAAGGGGAAAAAAGTACTGACAGTAAAAAAACTGACGAACCGGTAATTGACGCAGTAACCTGAGCTCTCCGTTGCCTGTAACTGAATAACTGTTTCACAGTTCGGCTAAAAAGCAAAATTAAAAGGAACCATATTATACGGCAGCTATATGATAATACACACCAGCCCGCCCTTACTGTCATTGACAATTTTCTGCATGGTATCCTGAAGCTTTACCTGGCTTTCTTCGCTGATAGCTGCAATCTTGCTTCGGATGCCATCCTGTACCAGCTGCTCAATGGATTTACCGAAAATATTAGTCTCCCAGATACTCTCCCCCCTCTGGCTGCCTTCATCAATATACTGGATCAGATCCTTTGCCTGCTGTTCTGTTCCTACTATGGGAGCAATTTCAGTTTCTATATTTGCCTTTATCATATGGATAGACGGACTCTTTGATTTTATCTTTACTCCATATTTATTTCCCTGTCGGATCACTTCAGGCTGTGCGATCTCAATCTCATCCAGATTCGGGACAACCACACCATAACCGGTTCCACGCACTGCTTCCAGTGCAGCCTGCACTTTTACATATTCCTCTTTCATATGTACCAGTTCCTGCATTGTATGGATCAGTTCATATTCACTCTCCATTTCGATTCCACTCATCTGACTGAGCATCCTGTAATAATATTCTTCCTTTATGCGTATTCTTACCTTTACTGTTCCATCGGATAAGCCTACATCTTCCAGAAGGGAATCCTGTACATAAGGTCCGGATAATTTTACAGATTCCTTTGTGATATCACGTATATGCTGCATACTTTTCATTTTATCCCTGATCTGTGAAAGGATCTGCTGTTTTAATTCATGCTCCAAGGGAAGCATTTCTACCCAGCGCGGAATAAAAAACTGAATCTGACTGACAGGAAATTCATATAAAACCTTCTCCAGAATCCTGGCAATATCTTCTTTTCTCAATTGGTCACAGTTTACTGTCAGAGCAGTTACCTTATATTTCTGTTGGATTTCTTCCGCTGTTTTCAGAGCCGCATCTTTATATGGCATCTGCGAATTTACCAGCACGATAAATGGTTTCTGCTGTTTTTTCAGTTCCTGAATAGTCTTCTCTTCTGCCTCCGGAAAATTGTCTCTGGGAAGTTCACCGAAACTTCCGTCAGTTGTGACCACAATACCTATTGTGGAATGCTCCTGAATTACTTTCTGTGTTCCGATGCGTGCGGCCTCGCGAAATGGGATTGCCTGCTCAAACCAGGGAGTTTTTACCATTCGTTCTTTACCGTCCTCCGTCTGCCCGGATGCACCCTTTACCAGAAAACCCACACTGTCTATCAGGCGGATCTTTACCTGCTGATCTTCTCCGAGAGTGATGGGAACTGCTTCTTTGGGAATAAATTTTGTTTCTGCTGTGGTGATGATTTTGCCTGATCCGCTTAAAGGAAGCTGATCTCTGATCTCTGCCTGCTTTGTATCTGACATCTGCGGCAATGCAACAAGTTCCATGAATCTGCGGATAAATGTAGATTTTCCTGTGCGGACAGGTCCTACGACCCCTATGTATATATCTCCCCCTGTACGGGCCTGGATATCACGATACACCTGAAAATTTTCCATAAAAATAGCCCCCTTGCATATTTACACATAACCTTCATGTATTGTTATAAAATATGCAAGGAAGCTTTAAAATATTCTATTTATCATTTGGACATATTTTTTCTGTCAGGTATCACAGATGTTCCTTAATAGGAATCATTGTGAAGCAGATGATGCTCTTTGCCTTTCAGAAGTCCGTTGTAAAGTTCCAGAACTAACGGGTTTTCATCGGATTTCTTAATGATAGTTGTATTATCTGCATTATACAGGCCCTTAGCTCTCAGAGCTTTGGTTCTGTCGCCGGATCTTGTCGGCTGTCCGCCACCCATGATACATCCGCGGCGGCATGCCATGATCTCGATCAGATGATATTCTTTCTCACCATTCTTAACCTGTTCCATAACGGTTCTTGCATTTGCAAGGCCGCTGGCAACACAGATATTAAGGTTCATTCCTTCATAAGGAACTGTAAATTCCTTGATTCCCTCATCTCCACGAACACCGCATTCTGCGATCTCATGCATGGTTTCTTTGCTGTGATCCGGAGTCAGACGGCGGAGAACTGCTTCTGTAACACCTCCTGTAACACCGAAGATAACACCACCACCGGAGCCGAAGCCAAACGGCATATCACAGGCTTCCGGTTCAAGAGTTGCAAAGTCAAGACCAAAGTTATCGATCATGCGGAGCAGCTCTGTAGTTGTAATAACGATATCTGTATCCTGTTCACCGTCTGTGAAGCTGTTCGGACGAACTGCTTCTGCCTTCTTGGCTGTACATGGCATAATAGAGATCATAACTGTTTTCCTGCCGCCGGCATGTTCCGGATCGCGGAAGTACTCTTTGATTACTGCTGAGAGCATTCCCTGTGGAGAACGGCAGGTAGAAAGATTAGGAATATACTCCTTGTACTGGTCTGTGATAAACTTCACCCATGCAGGACAACAGGAAGTAAGAAGCGGAAGTTTCTCACCCTTCTTAATTCTGTCAAGGAACTCGGCACTCTCTTCCATAATAGTAAGGTCAGCACTGAATGAAGTATCATAAACTTCATCGAATCCCATTCTGTGGAGAGCATTGACAATCTTACCCATAACACTCTTGCCTTTGGTCAGTCCATAATGATCACCTACTGCGACACGTACTGCAGGAGCAATCTGAGCAACTACACGTATATTCGGATCAGCAAGTGCTTCCCATGCCTCGTTCATATGTGTCTTGATCGCAATCGCACCTGTTGGGCAATATACACGACACTGACCGCAGTTTACACATTCTGTCTCTGCGATTTTTTTGTTAAATGCAGGCATTACCATGGCCTCAGTTCCCCGGAATGCAAATCCTAAAGCTCCGATTCCCTGAAGTTCTTCGCAGGCACGTACGCAGTCACCACACAGAATACATTTGTTTGGATCACGAACCAGAGAAGGAGAACTTGTATCCAACTCATGATATTCCCTGGTATTTTTGAAACGGATTGTCTGTACGCCCAGCCTGTGTGCCAGTTCCTGAAGGACACACTCACCACTCTTGACACAGGTTGTACAGTCACGACAATGTGCTGCAAGCAATAATTCTACAATTAGTTTTCTGTATTTCTTGACTCTTCCAGAATTGGTATAGATCACCATTCCATCTCTTGGCTGTTCAGAACATGAGGCAAATGTTTTTCCCCTCTCGTCTTCAACTGTACATAAACGACAGGCACCAAAAGTGGATACCTCTGAGTGGTAGCACAGTGTCGGAATATTGATCCCTGCCTTGCGGATGACAGACAGGACATTTTTTTCATCGGTAAATTCTACCTTTCTACCGTCAATTATCATATGGCCCATAGTGTATCCTCCCTTCTATGCTTCCACATATACTGCATCAAAGTTACAGTTGTCCTTACATGCACCGCATTTGATACAGATGTCGTTATCAATGTGATATGGATGTTTGATCTTACCTGAGATTGCACCTGCCGGACAGTTCTTTGCACATTTACCGCAGCCGATACAGAACTCAGGGTTGATGTGGAACTGACGAAGAGCAGTACATACTTTTGCACGGCATTTCTTATCGCAGATATGTTCCTCATATTCATCGCGGAAGCGTTTGAGAGTACTGATAACAGGAAGAGGTGCACTCTTGCCAAGTCCGCACAGAGCCATGTTCTGAACCATATTTGCAAGCTCTTCCAGCTCATCCAGATCGGACATCTCACCCTTGCCATCTACGATCCTCTCCAGGATCTCCAGCATACGTTTGGTACCCTCACGGCACGGTACACATTTACCGCAGCTCTCACGCTGGGTGAAGTTCATAAAGAATCTGGCAACCTCAACCATACAGGTATTCTCGTCCATAACTACCAGACCACCAGATCCCATAATCGCATCTAATTTTTTGACAGAATCAAAATCAAGAGGTGCATCCAGCTGGTCAAGGATCAGACATCCGCCGGACGGACCGCCGATCTGGACACCTTTAAATGCGGCGCCACTCTTCAATCCACCACCGATATCATAGATAATGTGGCGGAGTGTGGTTCCCATAGGAACCTCGATCAGACCGGTATTCTCGATAGAACCGGTCAGTGAGAAGGTTTTAGTTCCGGGGCTTCCCTCTGTACCGATGGTGCGGAACCAGTCTGCTCCCTGAAGAATAATCTTCGGTACATTAGCATAGGTTTCTACATTATTAAGAACTGTAGGCTTACCCCACAGACCTTTCTCTACTGTACGGGGCGGTTTTACACGAGGCATACCTCTGTTACCCTCGATAGATGCGGTAAGTGCCGAACCTTCTCCACATACGAAAGCTCCGGCACCTCTGTTGATATGTAAATGGAAGTTTACACCGGAATTTAAAATATTATCACCTAACAGGCCATATTTTTCTGCCTGTTCAATCGCCATCCTAAGTCTCTTTACAGAAAGAGGATACTCTGCACGAACATAAATATATCCATTCTCCGCACCGACTGCGTAGGCTGCAATAGTCATACCTTCGATCATCTTATATGGATCACCTTCCATGACGGAACCATCCATAAATGCACCGGGATCACCCTCATCACCATTACATACAACATAGCGGGTTTTCTCTGCCTGGCGTGCAACCTGAGACCATTTCTTGCCTGCCGGGAATCCTGCACCGCCACGACCGCGAAGCCCGGATTTAGTTACTTCATCAATAACTTCCTGCGGGGACATGCTTCCCATCACTTTTGCAAGTGCCTGATAGCCTCCCACAGCAATATACTCTTCGATAGATTCCGCATCGATTTTTCCGCAGTTTTCAAGAACGATACGTGTCTGTTGATTTAAGAAAGGAATATCATCAGGATGTGGACAGACTGTATTATTATCACGATAAAACAGTCTCTCTACAGGTTTCCCTTCCAATATAGTTCTCTCCACAATTTCCTTACAGTCTTCCGGCTGTACGTGAACATACTGATAATCATATGGTTCAATTCTCATCAGAGGTCCAAGTTCACATAAGCCCTGGCACCCTGTCTTGATCACGCCTACATGAGGCACATCCTTCTGCATTTCAACTGTTACTCCATCAATTCTCTCACAGAGTACTGACATCTCTTCATAAATCTTCTGCGCTCCGGATGCGATACATCCGGTACCTGAACAGACAAGAACGCGGCAGGTATAAGATTTAATCTGCTCATTTACTTCAGCCTGCTTATTTAACAGGTCTTCTTTACTCTTAATACTCATACGCACTCTCCTCTCAGTTTATTCAAAAGTTCTACAGCTTTCTCAGGAGTCATCTTCGGATGTACTTCATCATTGACAGTCAGTGTGGGGGCAAGTCCACATGCACCCAGACAGGATACTGTTTCTACGGTAAAAAGCATGTCATCTGTAGTGTGTTTCTTGTTGCTCAGTCCAAGTTCCTTCATCAAAGCCTCTTTTACAGGCATGGATTTTCTCACATGACAGGCTGTTCCGTCACACACTTTAATGACATATTTCCCTTTCGGCTCAAAAGAAAAATTCTCATAGAATGTGGCTACACTGTAGGCCTTGGCTTCTTTTACTCCGATTTCTTTCGCTACATAAGTCAGCAATTCTCCCGGCAGGTAACGATATTCCGCCTGAATATCCTGCATGATCGGAATCAGCGATGCTGCTGTACGTCCGTAGTGCTCGATGATCTCATCCGCTTTTCTGTAATAAGACTGGTCTAACATTCGGTTCCCTCCTTAAATAGTAATTTTGATACATCGGTTTTAATATAGTACCGATATATCGATTCCCACGCAGCTTTAGTTATTTTCAACATATGTGCTGTTGATATTATACATTATATAGTTGTTTTGCACAATATCATTTTTGAAATTTTCTGAAATTAATTTATAACAATTTGTTATAGATGTATAGTATTCATAAATGTATATAAATGAAAAGCAATTTCTTTAACAGGGTTGTTAATTTAATAGCAATATCAAAACAAAAAAAGATCATTGAAAAGAATATTATCTTCTTCTCAATGACCTTTCTGGAAATGGCTGCATTATTTAATTTCATGTTCCTCATGGAAATGCTTATATTTTTCTATAAACATCAACAGAAAGCTGATCATAAGGAATCCACAGGAAACCCAGATCATTCTGATTCCATAGCGTATGGACAGATTTCCACCAATGCCGGCACCCAAGGCAAACATAAGGATGATTCCAAAATAATACATCGCCTGTTTTAGCTGTTTTGATTTTTTTTCACGAAAATAAACTGACAACGCAGCTGTACCACTGCGCAAATTACCGATACACATAGTACTTGCATAGGAATATCCGTTTACCTTGCGGAAGGACTGTACCTGCATTGCACAGGCGAAAGATGCCATGGCATTTGCCAGCATATTGTATTCGGTTGGCAGGAAACCTACTGTAAATAAGATCAGGATTTCTGCCAGCAGAACACCCTGTCTCCAGTGGAGCTTCTGCGCATATTTATAATTTGCCTGTATTTTCTCCGCAACCCATACGCCCAGTGCAAAGAAAATAATAGGAAAGAAGTATCCCAGTCCTGCTGTCAGTTCTCCTGCCATAAAGTGCTGGCTCATAAGAACGACGTTTCCTGTCTGTGCATTACAGAATACTTCGTTTCTTGCATTATAGGTGTAAGCATCCTGAAAACCTCCTGACAGTGCCAGGAATGCACTGTTTAAAAAGGCTTCCGACATTTGTATTTCGTGTTGATTATGATCTTTCATGATTTTCCCCGTTCAAGTTTATTTGCAGTTATCTCCTGTACGGATAACTGCCTTTATTCTTTTACCGTCTTTCTCAAACATTCGAAGTCCGCTGATTTACTGCGTAAATCGCTGCTTTCTTATGTTTGGCGGGTCCCTGACCCTGATTATCATGTTATACGTTTATAGGTCAAATGTAAAAGATATAATTCATATTATTGTATATATGATTTTTATATATTGGATACAATATATATATAATTTTGGCTATATAAAGCAACTTCCATATACTGTATGTCTACAGCATATGGAAGTTATTTTTTTATGTATCTGCAGAATTACTTATCTCCATGTTCTTTGAGATATTCTGCTTTTCCCATCTCGTACAGATTATTGCCTTCTGAGTCAATGATGACTACAAGAGGCATATCCTCTACATACAATTTACGAAGTGCTTCTGCTCCCAGATCTTCATAGGCGATCAGTTCGGCCTTTTTGATGCATTTTGCAAGAAGCGCACCTGCACCGCCGATAGCTCCGAAGTATACACCATCATATTTCTTCATGGCGTCTACTACTTCCGGAAGGCGGGCACCTTTACCGATCATTCCTCTTGCTCCCACAGACATCATTGTGGGTGCATAGGCATCCATACGTCCGCTGGTTGTAGGACCTGCAGAGCCGATGACTGCGCCTGGTTTTGCAGGAGTTGGTCCTACATAGTAGATGGTTGCATCTGTAGGATCAAATGGAATTTTCTCACCTTTTGCAAGGGCCTCACACATTCTCTTGTGTCCTGCATCACGTGATGTATAAATAGTACCTGTTAATAATACCTGATCACCTGCATGGAGAGTTCTTGCCAGCTCTCTAGTAAGTGGAAGCGTAATTTTCTTTCTTTCCATCTCAGATCACCTCCGATTTATGGCGGGTTACATGGCAGTTGATATTAACTGCACATGGCATACCTGCAATATGAGTCGGCATTGTTTCGATATTCAGGCCGATGGCTGTTGTCTTTCCGCCAAATCCCTGAGGTCCGATTCCAAGCTTGTTTACTTTTTCCAGCATTTCTTTCTCAAGATCAGCATAGAACGGATCCGGGTTCTGAGTATCCAGAGGTCTCATCAGTGCTTTCTTTGCAAGCAGTGCTGCTTTATCAAAGGTTCCGCCGATGCCGACGCCAACTACGATTGGTGGACATGGGTTTGGACCTGCATCCTCAACAACTTTGAGGATAAAGTCCTTGACACCCTGCAGGCCATCGGATGGTTTGAGCATCTTGATCTGGCTCATGTTTTCGCTTCCGAAACCTTTTGGAGCAACGGTCAGTTTAAAGCCGTCACCAGGAACAATATCATAGTAGATCATTGCAGGAGTGTTATCGGTGGTGTTGACACGGTCCAGTGGATCTCTTACGACCGATTTGCGCAGACAGCCTTCGGTATAACCCTGGCGAACACCCTCGTTTACTGCTTCTTCCAGGTTGCCCACAATATGAACATCCTGTCCGATTTCCATAAATACGCAGGCAACACCTGTGTCCTGACAAACTGGAACGTATGCATCCTCAGCGATCAGATAGTTCTCGCGGATGATGCCCAGAATGTTTTTAGCCAGTGCCCAAGGCTCTGCCTGTTCGCTTGCGTTGATCTTCTCCTTAATATCCTCAGGAAGATAGGAGTTTGCTTCCATGCAAAGACGTTTTACCTGAGCGGTAATGTCCTTCGCATTAATCTCTCTCATCGTGTTTTCCCTCCCGGTTGTTTTTGGTTTTGTTATAAATCGTTCCAGAACAAATCTGCGTCAGGCCAATTCCCACAGAGGTATCGGCTGGGAAGAATTTACGGACGCGGCCATTCGTGTTTTAAACGAGCAGGATCGCCCGATCGTGTTCATGCTGTGGGGACGTCCGGCACAGAATAAGAAAGCCATGCTGAATAATCCAAAACATCTGATACTGGAAGCGCCGCATCCGAGTCCGCTTTCCGCTTATCGTGGTTTCTTTGGATGTCGACATTTCAGTCAGGCAAATGATTTCTTAAAAGCAAATGGGATCGAGCCGATCGACTGGCAGATTGAAGATGTGTGATCTCGCTGGAATAGGACAGAAGCATCACTATGGGTTATGCATCTATCTGGGCAGAAACCCGGGATAAAAAAAAAAAATAAAAAAAAAAAAAAAAAAAAAAAAAAA
>OLNU01000420.1_pt1 | contig 40708 bp, 36 predicted proteins | sample 1672241 | NCBI WGS metagenome assembly OLNU01 (sample SAMEA3136663, study PRJEB25190) | human gut metagenome | biome: human gut; feature: human-associated habitat; material: faeces | place: Austria | collected 2013 | reverse complement strand
TTATTTTGTGCGAAGTTTGTAGATCGAATCGGTTATCGTGTATGTATCGTAACTTCTGAAATATGCGCTGCTACCGGATTAGTTGGACTTGCATTTCTTCCTGATCTGTTACCGAATCCTTTTACCAGAATTATTATAAGTGTAATTATCTATGCTGTGGGGAGTGGATTGATCGAAGTTCTCTGCAGTCCTATCATCGAAGCATGCCCGTTTAAAAATAAAGAAGCAACTATGAGCCTGCTTCACTCCTTTTACTGTTGGGGTGCGGCAGCCACCATACTGATTTCGAGCTTATTTTTCTTCCTGTTCGGGATGAATAGTTGGAAATGGCTGGCAATCTGCCTGATGATTTGCTCAAGAGCATCTGAATTGGCTATGGCACAATGGGAATAAGTCGCCTGATTCTTGGAAAATATGGTAAAAAAATGCCGGCCGGTGGAACCGCAATGTTTGCATTGCTCGCCATGGCCGGCGATTTGGGAGGCAGCATTGGACCTGGTATTGTAGGTTATGTTACCCAGAATTCTGATAATAATATCCGTGTCGGAATGGGGATAGGTCTTATCTTTCCACTTGTTCTCTTAATCATGTTATTTATTCTTTGCAAGGGGAAGAACACGCAGGAATCGCTTCATACAGTTTAATTTCAGTTGAAGTTGAATTTCTTATCCTAACCTCAATTGATTCTTTCTCTACATAATTTATACTCTCTAGATGGAACGCATCACCTTGCACTCGTATGGTCTCAACGTTCCATCTACTTTTCCATCAGAGTAATTCCCAAGCAACAATTCATATGAATCCCACTCACTCTGCCATACAACTTTATTTTCTTCCTCACATAAATTGCACAGCACAACAAGTTTTGTTCCTTCTAATTCTCTTACATAGCCGATCACGCCTTCGCTTTCTTTATCTAAAAACTGAATGGTTCCATTTGCAATAACCGGCAGTTTTTTTCTTAACTGAATCAATTTTTATAGAAATTCAGGATAGAATCTGACTGTTTCTCTTCTACTTCTGTATTGATTGTTTTGTAATTTTTCTGAACTTTAATCCATGGTTCTGCCTGTGAAAATCCGGCATTTTTCTCTGCTGACCATTGCATCGGAGTACGTGAGTTATCTCTTGAGCGTTCTGACAAAATATGCAGTGCTTCTTCTTCACTTTTTCCGTTTTCCAGAAGAATCTGATAATAGTTGAGACTTTCTACATCACGATACTCCTCAATTGTTGTGAAATGTGTATTGGTCATACCAAGTTCTTCGCCCTGATAGATATATGGTGTCCCTTGCATGAAATGAACCAACTCAGACTTGAAGTTATCTTACTTCGCTTTGAACTCTATCCACTCGTTATCTATAAGGACAACTACCCTGTCATCCTCAATAACTGCATAAGGTGTTCCTAAATCTCTGTTGAAATTGGCTTCGCCATCTTTTTGAGGTATGCCGTTTTCTGCATAAGAAGTAGTATATTGAATAACACTCTCGTCCACTTCAACAGGAACAGCATGATCAGTGGAATAGTAGTTAGTACCATTTACCATTATAGTTGCAGGGTAGTCACCACTATCTGATTTTCCACACCTTACCAAAGTAAGAATACAAGCTAATGTCAAAACTGATGCAATTAACTTTTTCATACAATCACCTCGCTACTCACTTTTACTATTTCCGTAATAATATTGCCAATAAAACAATTAGAACTAATATAATTATCAAAAAAATAAACCTTATTTGACCGTGAAATCCTAATCCGATCCACTGCAATACTATTATTAACACAAAAACTAATAACGCCCAGTAATTTCTTTTCATGCAAATCCCTCCCTTAATGTCGTAACGGCTTGCCTTGGAAATCAAAAACGCATTGTTCTTGTCTAAAAATTCCAGGAACAGTGATGCGGCAATTCTTTTACAACCATCTGAACACACTCTTCATAAGTAATGCGGTATACTGGAGTACTTCCCTCTGGTTTACTTAATGTCTGGTGGTCATATTGATCCAGAAGAATCAATGCATCTGTGTATTCATTCACAGCTCTGAGCACATCTTTCTCCTCTATATCAAGTGCATCTGCAAGCATCCTTGACTGAATATCAACTGTTTTCTTAAGCGCCTGAAGACGCTTTTCATTGATTGCATAGCCTTGCAAAATAAACTGTTTAAGGACATTATTTGCCCATTTTCTGAAAGCTATACCTCTTTTAGAATTAACTCGATATCCGACAGACAAAATCATATCCAAATTATAAATTTTGGGTTTTCGTCCCCCTGTACTTCTGTCGGAAAAACCGACAGAAGTCTCATCCAGTTCTCCTGAAGCAAGAATATTTGAAATATGTTCGCTTACTGTAGCGTGCTTAACATCAAACAACACTTCCAGTTTGCACATCCAATCATTTTCTTCATTCTATCACAGCATCTTATTATTCCGCCATCAATTTTTCAAACCAGGTACCCTTGACAATAATAAACTGGTCTGAGCCTTTCCATTCTTGCAGCATTTCATCCATCCCGAGCAAACTCGGACTTTGGCCCGTCACAATAATCGAGTAGGAGGGAGCATATCAAAGCGACAGCCCCATAGGTATCTTTTCAGTTTTATCATTTATTTTCGATTTCACATCATATCCGCAATTAATGATAGTTCATCTGTTGAGGAATACTCCAAACCATTCTTTGTAGTTCGTCCATATTCACTAAATAAATACAAGTTCTTTTTTGCCCTAGAGCAAAGAACATAAAGAAGTTTACATGTCTCATTTCTTCTACATAATTTTTTTGTTGGATTCATAATATAGTCCCAATGGGGCAGATAACCGTTTAATAACCCAGCAGCAATAACCGTAGTATATTCTTCGCCTTTAACTCCGTGTAGAGTCGATATTACCACACCATTTTTATCTCCAAAATACTTACTGATTGATTCAAAATCTGTGGCGAGTGAATGTTTCTTCGCTCTTGATTGAATCTCATCAAAAAAGGATTCTTTTAACTCTGACAATGATGCTTCTTTACTTATGCGTATATTTAGTAATGCAAAAACTTTTTCTATTGCAGCCTCTAAACAAGTTATTCCATCCGCATCTATGTGACGGCAACAATTAACAGCAGAAAGGACATCATAACTTTGGATATCATCTGGAACCGTAATTCTAAAATCATCCCTAATAATTGAAATAAATTCAATGGCAATCCGCTTTCTTAGTTTGACATTTTTACCAGCAGGCATAAATAGCAGTTTTGCTATCAAAAATAAAGGATTCATTGGATTATACTTTATCGGAGAAATATCTGGTGCGTCAAACGAAATATCAGGAAGTAGTAAGCGCAGTTTCCCCGAAAGATCAAACAGCATAAACCATTGAGGTGCAATAACACAAATTTCCTCGGCCTTTATTCCTTTTCCAAGTTCTTTTTTTATTAGTTCTGCAATTTTAGATGCTAAATCTGTATAATAAACAGAATCAAAAAAATGTATTTCCCCATGTTCATCTTTATATTTCGCAACTGAATATGCGTCAGTTTTAGAGATTTCAAATCTGCTATATAAATCCACCAATCTCTGAGTAGAACGATAACATCCTTTAAGCGACAGAGAATCAAAATTTATTTCGTAAAGAGTTTCCAATTCTTTTTTGCCTTTTGCTACACCTCCTAAAGAACTATAAATAGCCTGATTGACATCCCCTACAAACATTAAAATTATTGACTTATTTGCTTTATAAATAGTTGATAATATTGAGTATTGAAGTTCATTTGTATCTTGAAATTCATCCACCAAAATGCTGCTTATAACCGATGCTATATTTGAGCCGATAAACGCACACGAAGCTAATAATTCTTCAGAGATCAAGAGAATAGCATCAAAATCGATTTCTTTTTTTTCTTTCAATACACGTTTATACTCTGTTCTAACATTCTCATATTGAAAAGGATCATCATAATAGTTGAGGTGCATTCCCAGTCTCTCTGCTATCTCCCGCCCATACGCTTTTTTAGAATAATCGTCTATAATTCGGTATCCCTTACACAATCTCTTTGAATACATGGCATAAGGACGAATAATAAAATGCATACAAAATTGATGAATAGTACCTGCCCAAATGCTTGACTGATCAATGTTCATCCCTTCTAAGCGGTTGGTAATTTCTTCGGCCGCACGATTAGTGTATGTAATTGCTATTTTTATCTTCTTTGAAGCTGGGTCTCGAAGCACTTGGTATGCTAATCGATGTGTGAGAGTACGAGTTTTTCCACTTCCAGGGCAAGCAGTCAACAAAATATTATTTGGGGTCGAACATGCAATCTGCTGTTCTGGTGAAAGTGCCTCAAGTATACTCCCCATACTATCAAACATTTAGACCACCCGCCTTAGCTATAAATAGTGAAACCATATCCTCCGGAAATTCAGCACAGAATTCTTTTATGGTCGTTTGAATTTCTTTTGAACTCTTTGCTTCTTTAAATGCTGCTTTTAAATCATCAAAATCACTATCCGGGAGATATTGTTCAAAAGAATATTGTACCATTTTCCATAATAATTTCTCAGACAAAATGTCCTTTGCCGCAAATACAATTGCATCGAGAATATACATCGGAATTACAGCACGAGCATCTATCGTCTCAGCAAGCAATGTTGCATACCAACCTTTTTTAATATTGTTTGCAACAGTCATTACGGAATCATATCGTTCCGCTTCTGTTCCTGACTTAATAGTTGAAACGTGTCTCTCTATCACAGTAGCATCCTTATATGTGTTCCTTATGACTGAGCACACAAAATCTTTATTACTTTCTTCGCTTACAAAATCAACTTCTAGTGTATGCGGCGCATAAAATGCACTAACATAAGGATTTTCACCAAAGAGCTGGGATAACTTTTTTCTTCGTGAAGCACCTCGATCCATTGCAGTCTGGTTTGAGTTTTTTGCGCCTTCAACAACTACATCCAAATCTGTCACGATGGAGCACTTTCGCTGTAATCGTGATTCATCAAAAATACATGCAACATTTTCAAATCCGACACTTCCAATGTTAATCAAACCAATTCCCATCTCATCAAGAGACACTCCAAGGACTTTTTTTGTCAATGCTGGAATCAGTATTTCTTCACCATCCCCCTCAACCAATATGACTCCTTTAGAAAACAATAAAACACTTCGTTTTGCATCTAAATATCTTGATAGAATTTTCGCAAAAGAAATTCCCTTGCATTCTAAAACATCTGTTCCAAATCGATCCAACCCATTGGTAGGCTTCATTACAAGCGATGTCTGTTCATCAACTTTCTTCATTACATTTACTTTTTCAATATCTGAAACTTCAGAAAGATGAGTTGAATGTGTGGACATCACGACCTGCGTATAGGTATGTGCAACTTGGAGATTATTAAACAATGTTTTCTGAATATGTGTATGAATATGAGCCTCAGGTTCTTCGATAATCATAATATTGAGAAGTTCTCGATTACGATTAACTTCAAACTCAACTAATTTCATAGCAATATACAGAATATTAAGATGCCCTAACCCCAACAAATCTATATCCGCTTGATTAGACGGAGAAATCGTCAAATATCTAGCAAGCGTCGCAAAATCTTCTTTCAGCCGTGACTCTAATTTGATTTCAGGAGAATAAATCGCTCCAATCATTTCGAGTAATTTACGGTTCACCTGCTTTCCAATATCAGAAACTTGCGGAATATTAGATATTTTTGCATTTAATTCTGAAATTTTTTTCTTTATATCAGCAATATCGTTTTCTTTAATATCTCCCTCGATAGTGTCAATAATTTGACGTATAGGATTTTTAGGCTTTCTAAGCTCTGACTCAACATCTCGGAGTGCATCAATAAATACTGTTGATATATGTTGCCACACATTCATAATATCTATTTTACAACCAAGCACGGATTGATCATCATCTTCAGGATTCACATACTGCCCTGCAAAAATATCTCCAACTATAGACTTATATATATTTTCATTGGTGAAATCCGCCTGTGAACGTGCCGTATAATAGAATTCATAATCACTTAATTTTATTTGAGATCGAACTGATTCAAATGTCCCATTTTGAGCAGCTTCAGCCAACTCTATTCTTTTGGTCCTACACGGACGAATAAAAAGTGAAACAGTTCCAAAGTCTTTATCTGTACAGCGAATATATGATTTCAAGAAATCAATATTTTCTTGCTCAGGAGTTATCTCGGCACAAAATTCATTGTACTTATCTTCATTCGAGATTTCATCAAAAAATGCAGATATTATAATCCAATGTCCCTTCCAATCCCCGAGAGAATATGAAAAGTCTGTTTCTTTAAGGCGTTTCGTATTATAATAATAATTATCATCAAGAAGAATTCTAATAGCTGTTAAAGCATTTGATTTACCAGAATCATTTTCTCCAATTATGGTATTGGCTCCCTTAGAAAACTCAAAACGTATATTTTTGAGATTTTTGTAATTTATAATTTGAACATATTTTAAATACATAATTTTCTCCTTATGCATATATGCAACAGGCATACAGCATGATCACTGAGATCATGCACATCGACAATACTTTTGATGATCTTCCTGTATCAGACCGTAAAAAGCAGCGCCAGCTTGTTCTTTCAGAAAAAGTGGATGCTTATTTCGCATGGGCAAAACAGAAATACTCTCAGGTGACCCATAACAACACTATCGGCAAAGCTTTCGCTTACAGCATAAATCAGGAAGATTACCTTCGTGTCTTTTTATCTGGTGGTCATGTCTCAATGGATAACAACTATGCCAAACAGGCGATTCGGCCTTTTACTATTGGCCGAAAAACCTTCGATTGAATCTTCTAACGGAGCAAAAGCAAACATGATAAATACTTTCGAATATTTCAACCAGCTGCTCATCGAGATTCCACAGCACATGGATGATAAAGATCTTCGGTTTCTTGATGATCTCCTTCCATGGTCGCCCAGAGTACAGAAAGAATATCCAAGTAAATACAAAAAATCCTAATTTTTTAATTTCGTAAAATTCTCTCAATCCCCGCTAAAAATGCGGGGATTTTTACTATCCAGTGCTCATGTTTGAGGACTTACGGACATACTGTCAGATTCTAATGTCAATTTATTCCAATCAACCACTTGTTTAACAATCTTTTTTTTCTGAATACTTATATATTTTGCCATATAATCGTAATCTGGTGTTATACCATCTAAAGACGGTAGTTTAACCATGAATTCAAGTGCAATTTTTCTATTAAATTTAGCTGCATAATCAAATTTTAGCATATGCGCAATTTTTTTAAATGCCGTCATAAAATAAAGCAATGATTGCTCATCCCATTTATCTGAATACGGATATAGTCCTTGTACATGAGAATAGCCTATAAAATCATTGGGCTGATAAAAAATAGTATCTGCAGTAGTCGTATCCGAAAATGTAACTATTCCACCAGCTTCAGTACAATCTAAATTAGAATATCCTCCTATTCCATTATTAAAACTTGAATTACTTAAAACTGGAGTTTTTCCATGCGCTTTAAAAATATTCACATTATTCCCCTTATAAGCCTTTGTAGGATGTATATCAAACAGATCCCCTACTCTAAATGCCACATATTGCGGACTGTCATTTAAAAATTCTTTTTCAGTTCTAGTTAATTCACAATTTTTTAATCCACTTATTGACAAATATTCAGACAAATTTTGCATACATTTATCCTGTACTTTTGATATATACTTTTCCATAAAGACATAATCTATTTCATCTGATGTCGTTACTGGTAATTCTATATATGTATTCTTCAATGCAATTTTAGTTGCTTTCTTATTATACGTAAACTGTAAGGATATGACCTTCTTTATACAGGTTATTATATATAACGCGTTTTTTTCATTTAGTCTCTCTGACTGAAGCACACTTGTTGCACCGTGTCCATCTTTTAGATAGAATGGCGTTTCAAGATATATAACATTTTGATTATTTGAATGAATCAAAATAGTTGGCTTACCTTCTTTATTATTTAGCACTTCGGGACTTAGCGTTTGATAAGATATTATTCCATTATTTAGCGTGGCCTGTCCATAAAAAGGATACGAAAAATCACCATTAACAGTAAGTTTCTGTAAATCTAACGGACTAATTTCCTTTTGAGATTGCCACACTAAAACATCTGAAATTTTAAATTGTTTAGTTCTCATTTAACATATCTCCCTTTATAAGTGCAGAAAGCTTCCATCCCAAATACTCTTTTACTACATCACTAAAATCATCTTCTGTAGGAATTGTATCTATTTTTTGATGTTGTTTAAACGTCCAATCATCACCATTCAATGTAATCACATCTTCAATATACTCATCTTCTGTAAAATAATGCAAATATGACTTTCCATACAAAACAAGATTTACAATTTCATCATATCTCTCAATAGCATGATCCGTATTTTTCAAATTTGTTGCTTGACTTGATTTTCTTCGATTTTGTCGCGTATATCCATCATTTGAAAAATCAATAAATTTAACTATCTGTCGTTTATCATGAGTGATTCCTACATCAAAAATATAAATCGCAGTTTGTACTCCCGCTTTCCCATGAAATATATCTGACATATGTATGCTTGCGACAAGACTATTATTTTCAAGTATACGCTTTGTATATGGCAACCCGTTTCCACTTCCTGCATTTTCTTGAATAAGAACAACTGCTCTTCCGTTATTCATCTTATTTAAAGCTTTCTCAACAAATACAAAGCCTTTTCCCTGTGCTGAATAAGGTGGATTCAAGAGGAAAACATTTGCCGGATATATTTTATCTTTTAATATTCCCTGTTCATAAACTCCTGTATACTCAGTTAAGCTATCCTTATGAATGATATTTGAAGATCCATCCCCCATAAGTATCATATTAAGAACAGCAAGTAAATATATATCTGAACGTTTTTCTATTCCAAGTAGCTGCTCACATTTAATTTTTGTAATTTTTTCATTTAATTTTTTAGGACTTTTAATTTTATTTTCGGCATCTTTAATCATAAGTTTCATAGATGAAATTAAAAATCCAGCCGATCCCGTTGCGTAATCCCATACATAACTATCTTTATTAACCTTTGCTAATTTTGCCATCAAATCTGTAACATATCGTGGGGTAAGCACAACGTCGTTTTTATCACTGTCTGGAATATCTACCCATGCATTTAAAACATTAAACAAACGTCCTGTAAAATCAAGATGTCTAGCAGATGTAAAGATTGGCATAATATCATTTTTCACACTGGTATATACTGTCTTTAATTTGCTTTCTCCATTTACTGTTTTCCATAAATCAGAATATATAAAAACCCTTGAAAGATCATTTATAATCATAGCTTTTTTTTCATATGGCAAATTTCTTTCTTCGAGAAAAGAATCTATTTTATTAATAATAACTTGTCCATCATTAGATTTAGATCCCATTTCACCTTTCAAATCTGCAATTTCTAAAGGTGCTACTTTACCAGCAACTCCTAAAGAAGCCATAATCATTCCTGTAACAAGCTCAACGCGAGATCCAACTGATATTTTGAGATCGTCCTGCATTACTTGATTTAACTTTTTTAATTTAATCTCTATCTCATTCTCAAATTCTTTCGCTTTTGCTTCGAGTTCTTCATCTGTCAAATATGAATTATCTATTTCATCAATAAGTTTATCTATATTTCCAGGAAGCAAAAATGATAAGTCTTCATAAGTTTTTAATCTTTTAGGAATACAATAATTATCGCGTGAAATATAATATGTTTCTATTTCGTAAATTCGCCCACCAGGTTCATCATAACCGTTTAACCCAACTGCAATGGCTTCTTTATAAGTTATAGAATTGTTAATAATTGCATTCGCATAATGAATTGCTCCATTCACCGCATATTTATTAATATTTGTAAAATTAGGACTCCCATCTTTTTTTATATTATCTATCTCATTTGAAGCATTTACTTTAATAAGTGCTCCCTTTTTCCCCTTAACTTCAACCATTACGGGAATCTTCCGAAGTGATTTCGTCTGAATAAAAAGCTTTATATCTGGAAAATTACTACCATTCCCTCCTTTTTTAGAAGGCGCAATTTTTAATGCTTTTTCTATTTCTGGATTAATGATTTCTGTCTTTGTATAATATTTTGTTTTTTTAAGTTGCTTTTTACCCCAATCTTCTACTTGCTCTTCAATACTTTTTGGCATAAATACAATTCTCCTTTATCCTATCCTGATATGTCCAAATACAATATATCTTTACTTCTATTTTTAATCATCTATAATAATTCTAATATCTTTTTATACGATTTTTCATCAGCACAACTCCTATATACTACAGCTGATTATATAGCCAAAATACTAAAAATTAGTATCATGGCATAAAAATAGCATCAAATTTTTGATATAATAATTTCACCACTTACAAATGCTTAAAAGGCAAGGCAACACATTTATGATATACTAAAATGTCAAAAATGAAAACACTCAACATCAGTTTTCTAATAATTTTAAAATTTTCAAATCGGACACGAAACGTAATAAGTCTTACAAGCTCTTTGGAAACAAACATTTCCATCTTCAATTCTTTTTTTATAATCGGTCTCCGGTGTTAATTAATATAGCTTTTCCAGTATCCATATTTTTATAAATATTCACTTTCACTACAGCTTCTTCAAAATATTTTAGAACTAAATCATAAACTTTCCTCAATAGATAGCATATGTTTTTACATCAAATGTTTATTAATCTTAATCATTTCTTCCGCCCCATTATCAAATCTATACACCATCCTCCTCCGATCAAACACCGGATTCGCATCATGTATAACACTATGATGATTCGGGCATACAATCATCTGATTATTCGCATCATTATTCAAACTATTAACAAAATAATCAATGTGATGTGCCTCCGCGATATGTGAGCCATACTTTTCTCCAATTACCTGTCCGCATATCTGGCATCGGTATCCGTACAACAGCTTCAAATTTTCTCCAATTTTTCTGTTCAGTTTACGAATCTTAACAATCTGTAGTCTCTTTTCTATTCCACTACTTTTATCTTCCATCTCATATTCTATTTCGTTTTCCACAGTCCGCTCTCGCATTCCTTGAATTGACTTTTTCATGACCTGAAAATCATCCTGTGCAATCGGCTCCAGAAGAAAAGTATCTTCATATTCTGTGGTATAAATAGCAAGATATTCTTTTAGTCCATCTGGCATTTTTATATAACTTCTGTCTTTTGGATCTCTGTTTTCACGAATCATTTTTATGTAACTCATGCTTTTGAAAAAGTATTGCTGAAGTGCCTGTGACAGCTCACCATTTCTTGGATATCTGATCTGATAGGCATCCTTCTTTCTCTTTTCTACTGAGTTATTCATATTAACGATTTTGGCATCATACGTTTTTCCATTCATGAAAAAATGAATAATTTTAGATTGTCCACGTTGTAAAAAATTCTCCATATTTCGGAGAAAAATCACCTGATTATCTAACGGCAATGTAAAGCCTTCCATCAATGTAGACCAGTCTATTTCTTTTTTATACACATAATTTTCTGATTCCATACATATCTTCTCCATCACTATAAAAGTGCTTTTATCTGCTCTTTATACCGTCTCCGATAATAGTCCATCGCCCTATACTCAATAACATCCTTCATCTGCTCCGCCAGCACTGGCTCCTTCACAATTTCTTCCATTTCATCCCTCAATGCCAACGCCGCCCCATCCTTTTTCACAAAGAATTCTTCCCCAGATTTTAATAGAAAGTGTACCGGCATTTTCATTATCTTTTGAATATGGTTCTTATCCGAAATCTTGCGATATTCCTCATATGTAATCTCTTTCTCCAAATCCTTCCAGTTTGTTCCTATAGAGAAGAATTCTTTCCAGCTTGCCAGAAGTTCTGCCTCTGACACTTCCATTCTCACATTCCCATGGTTATAAAAAGCCATCAGTACCGGCATTTTATACACCTTGCTCATGTTGGTGTTTTCCAGCAGATTTATAAAGTCTTTTCCGATTCCCTGGCAGCATCTTTTCTGCTCATCTGTGAGTTCATCCAATTCTTCCAGATAATTCAAATACTTTTTAAACGGATTCTCATTCGAATGTGTGACCGCCATCTGATACACATCATCATTCATATAAGTAAACAAATCCATTCTGGTTGGCTGTTTGCCAAGCAGTTCTTTGATTCGGAAATACTCGTTTCTGATTTGTTCTTTGATTGTCAGTTGTTTCTTGTCCATTTCTGCAAACAGATCAATCAATCTCATATCAAAATCAACGAAGCATTCATCTGGATAATCTGCTTTATCTGCCGGATAATATGTTTCTTTTCCTGTTTTGTTTTTCCCTGTCAGCAAATACCTGACTCTTCCCGCTTTTTCATAATTGCCGATAAAATCCAGAACATTGAGATATTCTTTTCCCTTATTTCTGCGCAATCCTCTTCCAAGCTGCTGTAGAAATACAACCGGGGATTCTGTCGGACGCAGGAACATTACCATATCAACTGATGGAATATCTACACCTTCGTTAAACATATCCACTGAAAAGATAACTTTGATTTCTCCATTTTTCAGTTTCTCAATTGCTTCTGCTCTGTCCATGGAGAACTCTCCATCTGCATTACTATAAACTGCTGCCGACGGAATTCCTCTTTTACCGAATTCTTTTGCCATTTCTTCTGCATGTTTTCTGGAACAGCAGAATCCTAATGCCTGCCTGGAGCCATATTTGCAGTAATATTTGTAAATCAACTCATGCCTGTAAGCATTCCCGATATAAGTTCTGTTCAGTTCTTCTTCTACATATTTTCCCTTAACTATATGTAGCTTTGTGTAGTCAGTCTCATCATAAATTCCATAGTAATGAAACGGAACCAGCATTCCCTTATTGATTCCGTCTTTCAATGAAATCTCATACGGCACATTATAATCGCAGATTTCATATATATTTTTGCCATCCATTCTCTCAGGAGTTGCCGTCAGTCCAAGGAGAAACTGCGGTCTGAAATATTCTACAATTCTTCGATATTGGTCATTGACTGCATGATGAAATTCATCAATTATTACGTAGTTAAAATAATCCGGTGCGAAATATTTTTCATTTAAATATTCCGGTTTCCCAAGGCTTGCTACCGAGGCAAATATAAGCGGTTTATCTGTGCACTTCTCAGCTCCCATAAAAAATCCATAGTCTTTGGAATTCCTTACATTCTGAAAAGAAACTGCTGCCTGTTTCAGAATCTCTTCCCTATGTGCAACAAACAACACTTTCTCATATTTTTTTGAATCAAAAGCAGCCAGAAATGTTTTCCCGATGCCCGTTGCAGCCTGAATGAGTGCTTTCTGTGCTCCTTCTGCTCTTGTATCTTCCAATGCGCACAATGCCTCGATCTGTGCTCCTCTTGGTTCATATAAAGGTTTTATTTTCGTATCATTTGTTTCCGACTCTGTAAAGTCATATCTGTCAAGGTCTTTTGCCACCGCCGGACGATGCCAGTTCTGGGAGTAACGTTTTAATTCTTTGTCATCAATGATAATGGAATGATTCACAAATAAATCTTCAAATGTACGAAAGAACTCTTTGTAGTTTTCCGGATCTTTCTGACTGCTGAACCGATAATTCCATTCTATTCCTGAAGTCAGCGCACTTCTGGAAACATTGGAAGAGCCGATGTAAAGTTCACTATAATCTGTATAATGGAAAATGTAAGACTTTGGATGAAAAGAACGTCCTTTTTCGCAATAAAATCTAAGATCAACTCTGTCACCAAGTTTTCTTTTAATCAGATATAGTGCTGATGGCTGTGTAATTCCAAGGTAGTTTCCTGTCAGGATTCGGATTTTGGCTCCACGTTTTAAAGTATGTTCCAGTTCTTTCAGCAGCATTCTCACTCCGGATTCCATAAGAAAAGAAACAATGATATCAACGCTTTCCGCTTTTTTCATACTCCGGATCAGCTGATAATATAGCTGTCTTCTTTTATCCGGTCCGCCGGTCATTGCATCTGTGGAATATTCGTTTTCATACCCGATGTTTACTTTTTCTGCAGAAGTAAATTCAGCCATTTTTCCTCACCTCTTCCCGGTCGGACATCTCCTGTAATCCATTGTTCTTCTATTTTAAGGCCATGCATGTCATGTATGAAATCTTTAAATGTATCTGTCGTAAAATCGGTAAAATATCTTCCGTTTCGTTCGCCTTCAAATTCTCCGTATTTGAAAGAGGTATAAATCCATCCTTTCGATTTCAATGCTGCATACATATTTTTCAAAACTTCACGCAGTTGTTTTTTCGGCAAATGGAGAATAGATGCACAAGCCCATATGCCATCATATTTTTCTTTTTCATCCAATTCCTGAAACAGCATCTGCCTGACTTTGATTCCCGTATATTCACTTGCAATCCGACACAATTGTTCTGAGCCATCAACTGCATCCACCTGATATCCACGACTCAGAAAATACTTTGTATCTCTTCCTGCGCCACAGCCAAAGTCGAGAATATACGCATCTGGGTTAAGTTTCTCCAGAAATTTATCTTGCACTTCTGTAAACTTTACCGAAACAGTCCCAAAGGCAAAAGACTGCGCATTTTCGTTGTAATAATTTAATGTTTTGTCTGTCATATATGTCCATTCTTCAAATGCCCGTTTGGCACTGATTTTTAACCTATTTTAGCCGCATAATACTTTTTTGTCTTTTATGCTCTAATTTTCCTAATAAATTCAGTTTCTTTATGTCCACATTATACAATTTTTCGACATAAACAGCAACAATTTTCGTCAGACATTTCCTATTATGTTCACTTATCTGTAATACCAAAAAGAGATATATCAAACTCCTGATATATCTCTTACATTACTTAAACAATATTTTTATTATTGTTCTGCATTCTTTTCAATTATAAAAGTATCTTTGCTCAACTTATAATCCACTATATCTTTTTTATTCTTTTCTCTTGTTTGTACACTTTTTCGAATTCTTTGCTTATTTCCACACTCAAGACATGGCACAATACTTCTTTTTATAGAATGCGGTGTTCTCATAAATTCTCTTCCACAAGTTAAATGCTTGAATTTCATATCCGTTCCACTTGCAACATACATACTTTGTATTTCATATTCTCCCAAAAAGTTTTTTTCCAGATATTCCTCTACCTTTTTTCGACCTTTACACTGATAACATTTTGTACCATTTCGTATTCCCAAAAGCGTGGCTTTGAACTGTGTCCCACATTTTTTGCACTTCCATACAGCTGCGGTTTTGTTATTTATAAAGCCTGATATCAATTCTACTGGAAGCGCATTTTCTTCGACTTGCCTTACGGCCTCTTCTTCAGTCCATTTAAGAGTTTTCTTCGAATCTGGAAATATATCTATTCCCATCCATCTCTTGTACGTAGCAGGATTCAAATCCAATTCTTTGCATATATCACCACTTTTCTTTCCATTTTCCTGCAATTTTCTTATTGTAGAGATTATTTTTTCTTTTTCAATATTTTTTTGAATCTCTTTCTTTGATATCCCATCCCATAATCCATCATTCACAAATTTATATTTAAATCCTGGAATACTTTTTACAGATATCTTACACTTATCTGCAATTTTGTAATTATCCGCTCCATCCTTTAACATTTTTAAAATTTCTTGATCCCTTTTAGTTGAAAAATTCCGAATTACCTCTTTCCAATCTATTTTCTGAATGTTAATTATATCTTTTAATTCATCATTTTTTTCTATGCTTTTCCTTATGTATTTTAATGATGATTCTCTTGCATCAACTACAATCAGCTTATATCCTATTTCTAATGCAATATTTCTTTTCATGAGATCATTTTTCTTCTCATCTTCTAAGGTTCTGCCACCCATTTCAGCAAATCCACGCCCATAATGCTGGCGTCCATGAATTTCAATCAGAATTTTTTTATCATCTAACTCAAAATCATAAAAAAATTTTTTCTTTTTCCAATTCACACATTTTTGGCAACTGTATTTTATCTCTAAACAGTCAAGAATTGCCGCAAACATCCTTTCTCCATAACTCCTTCCATCTCCGCACGATTTGCACGGAACATATTTTCTCTGATAAACCGTATGGATAGATTTATCTCTACAAATTTTTCCACAGTCAGGACAATAAAAATCCGCTTTCTTATGCGACATACAGGTATATTTATACGGGTACTCCTTATTTACAAACATAACGGCAAAATTTGGATCTGCCATTATTATTTTAGGATGATAACATAATGGACATTTGGGGGTTCTATATTCTATATGGCACTCTTCCATCTCAAATTCATGTTTATTCGGACAAACCAATGTATACCTTTTCCGTTGAATTGCTTTTTTCGTATAATCTTTTCTTTTTTCTCGTTTTGTGATGACGTATTCTCCATTCTCCCCTTTTATTATCTGTCCAAGTTCAAATCGATATTTTCCACGTTCCATAGAATATATCTCCTACATTATTTATTTTCTTGCGAACCAAACGCTTCACCTGCCTCTCTGAATGCTAATGCAATCTCATAATTATTAGTTGAGTTATATACCGGTTCGCTTTGCTCTCCCAATACAATATCTCGATAATAAAAATCTCTTAAATTATTATTCACTTTCACGTTCGTCATCCGAATATATCTGTTATCCGGATTGGTTGTTGTGAAGGCTATGAAGCCTTTATCAATTGTTTCAAGGGGACGGAGATTATGTGATGTAAAAATCAGCTGGCCTTTTCCTTTTTCGGAAATGATATTTAAAAGTTCTCCTAGCAGGTATTCAAAAATTCCTGAATCTAATTCATCAATCGCTACGGTAATGGATGGATTGTTATACACTACAATTAGTAACTGTAAAATTGAAACAATCTTTTTAATGCCTTCAGATTCATACTGAAACGGAATAGCTTTTTCATTTTTCAATGACATTAACTGAATCAGTCTGCCAATTTTTCCTTCTTTTGAAACTGCTGGCCCTAAATCAACCACACCGATTGTCAGACCTGGAACTAATTGCTGTAAAACAATATTCATATTGTCAATAATATTCTTTACAAGTTCTGTCGCTTCTTCTGGAATTGATGCCGGTTTATTCAATGGCAGCAAGAGATTTCCCACTGCTTCAGAGTTCTTTTCTTTATATTTGAAAGCTAATGGCAAAGCATTCATATTGATCAGACCTTCATGCTGTGTATCTATAATAAAAAGTTCTCTATTTCCAAATGTAGACAGCCCATTAAGAATATTGAGATAGATTTCTATTTCACAGCTTTTCCTAAAGCGATTCATCATCTCTCTTGAGAATATGAATGATCTGGATTGTTCCTGAGCCAGACGCTTTGTCAGAAACATTTCCATAAGGTCTTCATCTATATTTTTTAAAAGTTCGTTATATTTTGCTTTAGGAACAAACACCTCTGCTGTTCTTGTATCAATAAGAGCACTTTTACGAATTTTCTCTTTATCTGATAAATACGCAAAGCTTAATACTTCGTCAAAAATCTGTACCTTATATCTTACTTCTGACTCTGCAGGTGTGTCACCTTCTATATCTGAATAATCAAGTACTTTCTTAATAGAAAACTGATACCAAATATTATAGATTTCTTCAGCCTTCTGCATTTTGAATTGAAATTTCAATGTGGAAAAAGCTTTCTCAACATTAATATAGTCTGCATATTTGTTTGGGGCTGACTTCCCGCATAAAGAATATTTCAGCAATTGTATTGCATCGATCAGAGCCGTTTTTCCAGAACCATTCTGACCATATAAACCCACGATGCTTGTTCTGTATTTCTTTCTTCTGTTCTCAAAATCAAGAACTCCTTTTCGCACGTTCTTGAAGTTTTCTATTGTAATACTTTCTATTCTGACAAATTGACTATTCATCATAACCTCCATGTGGAAACCAATTTGTATATTTACATTTAATATAAGCTTTTTATCATTGTATCATTAATTTTCCAGCTATACAACTTCATTTTGTTTTTTGATACTTTTTGTATCGTTTTATATTTTTATTTTACATTTATTATTCCATTTCTTTTTCAAAACATACAAATACACTCTAATATTCTCTTTAAAATCTTCATCATGAGTCGGAACTGATTTGCATCTGACAAAAAACAGCCCCACAACTGAAGTTTTCTCCAATTGTAGGGCTGTTTTAATCATGTAGCTCTTACCGATATATATTTTTATGCTTTCAGATATTGTTTTAAACACAATCTAACTCTGCCGGTCGTGTCTATGTATTGACCCTATTCTGCAATTCGTTATGCTTCCGCATCCATCTCCGCCTTAATCTCATCCTCGCAGTCTGCCATTGCCTGCAGTGTCATAGTGAGCAGCTTCTGCAGTTCCCAGCCAAGTTGTTCGGCTCCTCGCTCGATGACTTCTCTGGAGCATCCTGCTGCGAAGCCCTTGCTTTTGTATTTCTTCTTGAGGGATTTGAGTTCCATGTCTTTTGTGCTTTTGGATGGTCTCATAAGTGCTGCTGCCCAGATAAGTCCTGTAAGTTCGTCTGCTGCAAAGAGTACTTTTTCCATTTCGTGTTCCGGTGCTACATCAATGGTTGCGCCACATCCTACTGTGATACCGTAGCCGTGGGATACAACTGAATGGATCACGTCTTCGCCTACGCCTGCTTCGCGGAGCATTTCCGGAGCTTTCAGACAGTGTTCTTCCGGATATAGTTCAAAGTCGATGTCGTGGAGGAGCCCTACAATTCCCCAGTATTCTGCATCTTCGCCATAGCCAAGTTCATTGGCATACCATTTCATTACTGCTTCTACAGTCAGGGCATGCTGAATGTGGAAGGGATCCTTGTTGTATTTTTTTAATAATGTAAATGCCTCGTCTCGTGTAATTGTCTCCATTTGTCACTCCTCATATCTGAATTGTCAGGTGGATAAAATCATCTGCTTTACTGCTTGTTTATAACTGAATAACTGCTCTGCAGTTTATCTGTCAATCTGAATCTGGCATACTTCCATTGCTTTCAGTGCATTCTCATGGCTTTCCGGTGTTACGCCTGCGCAGCATTTAGCGTCTACGATGATCGGAACTTCCGGGAGAGATGCTTTTGTCAGAAGTGCATTGGAAATAACACAGATGTCTGTGCATAAACCTACGAATGTGATACTTTCAATTCCCTGATCTTCATCTAACATCTGTAATTCTCCTACCAGAGTTGTGGAACCGAAAGTTTCTTTGTCAATGGGTTCTGTTTTTCTGAGTGCATCTAATTCGCTTCTGATCTGCCATCCTTCAGTGTTACGGATGCAGTGCGGTACAGGAAGCTTCTTTCCTTCCTGAGTGTCGAGATAATTAGTTTCGTGGGTATCTCTGGTAAAAATAACAACTCCATCAAAGTTTTTGATTTTCTCTTTTACACCAGGTACAATGGCAACTGCCTCTTTTGTTCCAAGAGCTCCGTCGATGAAGTCATTCTGCATGTCTACAACTACTAATACCTTCTGCATATTTCCTTCCCTTCCGTTCCTTCTGCACATTTTTTCATATGATTCTATAAAATCTCCGGAAATGTGTGCTGTTATTATTTGTTATTACTATACAACAACAAAGTGCTTTTGTACAGGCAGAAGTGCCTGCTTTACTGAAATATCAATCATCTATTTTGCAGCATATTTCTCAAATCTGTACTTTTGTTTAATATCCGGATATTTTTCTCTGTCCACTTCACTCATGAACATGTCATAGGGTCTGGCGCAGATCTTGAAAGGTGCATAGAGTGCCTGGTAGATCATCAGTTTCTCACCATTTTCTGTGTGATGGGCTACTGCAAGGACTTTATAAAGATATTCGGAAGTATCCGGGGATACCCATTCTCTTTTGAAATGCTGTACAATGTCGCCTGCATGGATATCGTGTTCCGGTGGTTCCGATGTATTTTCATTTTCCGCACTGTCAGGTTCTTCCGGTTCTGTATTGAGTTCCATATATTCTTCTTTATCAAGGGAAACCGGAATTCCGGAACGGCCGTTGATGTGGACACCGCCATACCAGGTGCCTGTGACCTCGCAAATATCACCTACTTCGTATTCCATGCTACAGTCATTATTTTTCTTTATGATTCTGATTTTTGTCATTTTATCATCTCCTAGCATATAGTTCTTATTTCATGCAACCAAAAAAGTACTGATTTCACGCTCTAACACGTTAGATTATATTCTCCAGCAAGTTCTTCATTTAAAACAACCACCTCAACGCCCCATATTTTTCTGACCTTAAGCAATCTGGCTCTTAATTCTGCCAATGGCCCAGCTAGCCACGTAATATCTTCTGCGTTTTTTACAACCAGAATAAATTTTAATTTTACATCTTTCATATTGCTTACTGATCGAAGATTGTCTCCTATCTCTGACGTATCCTGATATCTGTTCATAATTGCCGCCAGATATATCTGCAAAGATGATATAAACTTCTCAGTTATTGAACCATAATATTCTTCGAATTTCAGTTCTTTTTCTTTTGATTCATATCGATTCGCCACATTTGGACAACTTTTCTTTGCTTCCAGAAACACTATATTATTTCCATTATATTTCAGAATAAACTCAACTGTTGGGATTCCATCTCCAAGTTTTTTATAAATTTCAGATGTCTCAATATGAAATAAATCTTTTTCATCATAATATTTTCCAAAATTCATTCCTGATTCTGGTATAACGCTCACTTTAATGCCACCCCAATTTCTTCTCGATACAACTGACGGAATGTATCCATAATTGCATTATGTTCCAACAATTCAAATTCCGGTGCTATCTCACATAATACTTTGTTGTTTTCATTTTTATATAAGGAAATGTACTGCAGTTTACTGTCCTGTCTCCGCTTTACTTCAATATATTTAGATAAAAAATAGTCATGTGTAGAAACAAAAATCTGTACACCTTCTGTCTCCAGCATGATCAACAATTCAGCCAGCACCGGAATATATTTCGGATTGATATTTGCTTCTGGCTCGTCCCAAAACAAAACGGATCCCTTCTCCAGTGTCCCGTTTTTTATCAACTGCCATAAAAGAGCAATTTTACGTAATCCTTCTGCTACCAAATTAAATTCTAACTTTGCCTGTGTACCAGGTTTTAAATAAAAACGATCCTCATGCAATGTTACTTTCCCATTACTGATTTTCTGTAAAATATCCAGATATTTTTTCCTTACAGTTGAATCCACTCCTCTGGAAATATCAATTTTGGCAGCCGCAATAATATCCAGATACGTATCATCAAATTCCACATTTCCCATTTTTACTGCAGCATCCAGATTCCAGGCATTTGATAAAATCTCTTTTGCCGGAATAAATACGCTTGTGAGATCAGACATCTGCTTTTCCCATTTCTCTTCTGAATTAATCTCTGCATCCCATTTTCGTGTCTTGGTTGAAAATGTCATTCCTATTTTGGCAGTATCAGATTCCACAGAAACCATGGCTTTATTGCTTCCACTCTTTCCTCTGTTTACCAGACGTCCAATTCCAGACTGATCAGGACGAAATAACATTGTTGTTTTCTGCGAAAAAGACACATCATGTTTAGAAGCCTGACATGCTGCATAGGCTAATTTCATAATATGAGTCTTTCCCACACCATTTTCACCAACTAATACATTTAATCCTTCACAAAAAGGAATCTTTATATCTTCAAATACTGTAAAATTCTCTGCTGCAATCTTTGTTAATGGCATTTCCATCACCTCAATATTTCCATTTTTATAAATCAGTTCATTATATCTGTCGCACGACAATATAATATAAAGTAACTTCTATAATAATTTTATATTATAACACATATAAATATGTCAAACAGCTATTTTCTTCGATATAATATTGTAAAATCTGAAAGCTTGTAAAAGGCTATAACTATCACTTCCAGCTCTTCCAGATCTCCGGCTGATATCCTACTGTCGCCTGTTTTCCGTTTCTTACCACAGGGACTTTGATGATGCTCTGGTTTTCGAGAATTTTCTCTGCCTTGTCTTCCTCTGCGATATAAGTGATCAATGCCAGCAGGTCTTTATCCTTGCAGTCAGTATCTATCAGTTTATCATAACCGCCAATTGCCTGGCAGACAGATTGGAATTCTCCTTTACTTAAGCCTTTTTCTTTCATATCTATAAACTGATATTTAATTCCCCGTTCTTTGAAATAGCGTTCTGCTTTCTTGCTGTCAAAGTTTTTCTTTGTTCCGAATATTTGTATATTCATAGTCTAATGCTTTCTCCCATTTTTTTAAGAATTATTGTTCCTGCTATATTTTCTCTTTTCCTGCCTGTTCATTTTAAATTTCCATCCATTTCACATTTTTTTCAAATTCTCACCACATATTTCTCACATTTTCCGGTTATATTATTACCTGTACAGAGCAAAGAGTAATTGCAAATAAAACTTTTTCTTTTTCATACTTTTGCCGGGAATCGATGAGGTTCCCGGCCTCCTTCTTTTATTCCGTTATTTTTTTATTCCGTTAGATTTTCTTTTTAATATGGTTATAGATATTCAGTCCTTTTGTCTGTCCATATTTGGAAATGATAGATCTGTAAATCTGCTGCTTTCTGTTTTTGTCTTCTGCATTTTTCTCCACAGTTGTAGAAACATAGTTTACTACTTCCTTTGGCATGCCTGCCTTGTCGAGAACCAATACTAATTCCTGCTGTAATTTCTTTGTTCCGGCTTTCATGTCAATTATCTTTTGTTTTGGCTTTTTTGTATTCTGATTCTCTGATTGTTTGGCCGACTGCTTTTCAGGTTGTTCATTCAACTGTTTTTCTATTTTCTGATCAGTTTGTTCTGCTACCTGTTTGTCTTTTTCTTTACCGGTCTGTTTTTTTACCTGTTTCCTTGTCTGTACCTGTTTTCCGGAAATCTTCTCGTTTCTGGAGATTTTTACATTTTTTTCTGCCTTCCAGAATTCTATAATATGGTCAAAGCCTGTATCTTTGCTGATTACAACAATTTTGCATTCTTCATCCTGCCCTGTGCACTCTTTTCCTATCAGGTATCCCAGATAAGAGCCCAGATGCATATCTGCTGACTGATTTCCTGTCGGTACTTTATGTGTGACCAGCTTTGCTTCTCCGTGATCATTAATAATATCCAGATCTATTTTTCTGCTGTTATCTGTATAAAAAAGATGGATAATATCTGTTTCCCGTAATTTTTCGCATCCTTTGAAGCCTTCACTTCCTACATTTTCATAATCAATTAAATAATAAGTTTTGATAATCTTCATCCTCTCTTTATTTGTTAATGTTCACTCCGTTCACAGTAACCTTTATTTTTCTCTACTGTATAATACTCTGTCATTTTTCAGCCGGATAATTCTTTCTTATTTTAACATGCATCTTTCTTCGGCACAACCACATAGTGGCAGCTCTCCTGGTTAGTATTTCCTGGTTGTCTTTCCTGCCTGTTCCAGTCAGACAGAATATTATCATATCCACGAATAGTATTCCCATATTGCCGCCATAATAAATTTACATACCTTTTGTGAAAAATGACGGTTTTTTCATCAAATTTGAGTTGATAAATCTTTAACAAATTTCAAAAAAAGGCAAAAATCCTGTTGATTTTAAGCGTTAAATATGTATAATAGTAAAAGAGAAGCGATACCCATTCGCTTTTATGGTAAGGTATCTTAAGCCTGTTTAAACAGGCGCTTTCATTAACGAAGAAAAGAGGTTAAACGTAAGATGGCAAAAATCGATTTAAGCAAGTATGGCATTACCGGAACTACAGAAATTGTCTACAACCCTTCTTATGAAGTATTATTTGAAGAAGAAACCAAACCGGAACTGGAAGGCTTTGAAAAAGGTCAGGTCAGCGAACTTGGTGCAGTTAACGTTATGACAGGTATCTACACAGGACGTTCTCCTAAAGATAAATACATCGTTATGGATGAGAACTCCAAAGATACAGTATGGTGGACAACAGACGAATACAAAAACGATAACCATCCTGCAACTCAGGAAGCATGGAATGCAGTAAAAGAAATCGCTAAAAAAGAGCTCTCTAACAAGAGACTTTTCGTAGTAGATGCATTCTGCGGTGCTAACAAAGATACTCGTATGGCTATCCGTTTCATCGTTGAAGTTGCTTGGCAGGCACATTTCGTAACAAATATGTTCATCCAGCCAACAGCTGAAGAGCTTGAAAACTTCGAGCCAGATTTCGTTGTATACAACGCTTCCAAAGCTAAAGTTGAAAACTATAAAGAATTAGGCCTGAACTCTGAAACAGCTGTAATGTTCAACATCACAACTAAAGAGCAGGTTATCGTAAACACATGGTACGGCGGAGAAATGAAGAAAGGTATGTTCTCTATGATGAACTACTTCCTTCCACTTAAAGGCATGGCTTCCATGCACTGCTCTGCAAACACAGATATGAACGGCGAAAACACAGCTATCTTCTTCGGTCTTTCCGGAACAGGTAAAACAACTCTTTCCACAGACCCGAAACGTCTCCTGATCGGTGATGACGAGCATGGCTGGGATGACAACGGCGTATTCAACTTCGAAGGCGGATGCTACGCTAAGGTTATCAACCTTGACAAAGAATCTGAGCCGGACATCTACAATGCGATCAAACGTAACGCTCTTCTTGAGAACGTAACACTTGATGCTGAAGGCAAGATTGATTTCGCAGATAAGAGCGTAACAGAGAATACTCGTGTATCTTATCCGATCAACCACATTAAAAACATCGTTCGCCCGATCTCTTCTGCACCGGCAGCTAAGAACGTAATCTTCCTGTCTGCAGATGCTTTCGGAGTACTTCCTCCGGTATCTATCCTGACAGAAGCTCAGACTCAGTACTATTTCCTGTCTGGATTCACAGCTAAACTTGCTGGTACAGAGCGTGGAATCACAGAGCCTACACCTACATTCTCAGCTTGCTTCGGACAGGCATTCCTTGAACTGCATCCGACAAAATACGCTGAAGAGCTGGTTAAGAAAATGGAGAAGAGCGGAGCAAAAGCATACCTGGTTAATACAGGATGGAATGGAACCGGAAAACGTATCTCCATCAAAGATACTCGTGGTATTATCGATGCAATCCTCAGCGGCGCTATCTTAACAGCACCGACTAAGAAGATTCCATTCTTTAACTTTGAGGTTCCTACAGAGCTTACAGGCGTTGACACAGGTATCCTTGATCCTCGTGACACATACGCTGATGCTTCTGAGTGGGAAGTTAAAGCAAAAGATCTTGCAGATCGTTTCGTTAAGAACTTCAAGAAATATGAAGGAAATGCAGCTGGTAAAGCACTTGTTGCAGCTGGTCCTCAGGCATAATCATTTAAGATTATTTATGGGTCTGCCGTATTTACGGCAGGCCCTTTGTTGTTTATACTGGAAATATTTATAAAATGTTTTCTATGAATGAAGAAAACAACCACCACAGCTTGTTGCTGTTCACGTCTCGCGAGGCGTTTTTTTGGTGAACAAAGTTTAAAGCAAATACGAGAATTACAGCGCGAAATCATGTGAACATGATTTCTGTGCATCGCGAAGCGTGCTGCTGTGAAGGTCGTGAACAGTAATAACAGCTTTTATTGCAAGGGGAAATTGTCGATAGAAAATCCTTTACAAACACATTCATATCTTATATACTATCCATACAGCAACTCAAATGGAAGCCTTATCTATTTCTAAATATCTGCTTCCATCTTTTATTTCAAATACGGATCATTTGCAGTGCACAGCAAGGTCAGTATTCGTTAGGGCATTTCGCCCGTTTTTATCAAGAAAGGAATTATATATGAGCAGAGAGTATGAGGTATTTGTGGAGAGTCTGCGCCAATCTCTAATGGAACGGCTTGGACTTAATGAGAAACAGATTTACTTTGAAGAACGGGACGAAAATGGCATGACACCAAACGGCGACCGGCTGTTTGTAGAGTGCAATGCGTCTTCAGTGGGAAAAGAAGTCTGCGGAATTCACACGGAAGAGCTTTTTGAGGATTATGAGGATGGTGTTTCACTGGAACAGATTGCAAAAACAGTGGAAAGTGAAATACGTAAATTAAAAACAGCTGGATTTTTTGAGAAAACCAAAAATCTGAATAACTATGAAAAGGTGAAAAATGATCTTTTTATCCGGGCACTTAATGTAGAACGCCATGAACGAGAACTGTCGAAGGCAGTATACCGTGTAGTGGGCGATATTGCACTTGTGCTATACATGCAGGTGGGAAATTTGGATGGCCGGATCAGCAGCATGAAAATACGCACGGATAACATAAAAGAATGGGGAAAGGATGAAAAGACAGTTTTTGACGCAGCTCTTCTAAACACGTATTTTATTTCGCCGCCCAGAATTTTTTATTGGGAAAAACTGGTCTACAATCCAGATTATGATGGAGAATGCTTCATGGATCTGAACCATGAATTCTATCTGACAAGGGACAGCATCGGAAGCTGTCTGAGCACTGCCAGAAGGACAAACGGAGCCGTTGCAATATTCTTGCCAGGCGTGGCCAAAAGGCTTGCAGATCTGATGGATGCAGATTTCTATATGGTTTTTACGAGCATTCATGAGGTGATGATCCACAACGCTGATCATTCCTATCCGGAGGATCTTGAAAATGTTTTGAGAGAAACTTTGCGGGAGGCAACTCCGGAAGAAGATTTTCTCACGGACAAAATATACAGATATTGTAGAGAGACCGGAGATTTTCTGATGTATAAAGGCACCGTATTTATTGATTTAAACAAGTTGAAATCTGACAGTGAAGAGAACGGATAAACAGATAGAAACAAGTGTAGTTACGTCATTTTCGGACTTTTTGTACAATGGGTGTTTTCGGCAGAAATTTTGATTGCAAAAAAGAACTGCAGTCAGATTGTAAACCAATCTGCTGCAGTTTCTAAAAACCAAATTATGAATTTCTATCCGAGAATTGCAGAATCGTTGGAGAACTCTTCTCCGCTGGCTTCCTCAAATTTATCAAGAAGCTGTTTTACGGTAAGCTTTTTCTTTTCTTCTCCTTGGATATCAAGAATGATTTTTCCGTTCATCATCATGATCAGGCGGTTGCCGTGAGCAATGGCGTCCTTCATGTTATGTGTGATCATCAGTGTAGTAAGGTGATCGCGGTTGACAATCCTGTCTGTGATATCCAGCACCTTGGCAGCTGTTTTGGGGTCAAGGGCTGCGGTATGCTCATCAAGAAGGAGAAGCTTTGGCTTCTGAAGGGTTGCCATGAGAAGCGTAAGTGCCTGTCTCTGACCTCCGGAAAGAAGACCTACCTTAGAGGTAAGACGATCTTCAAGACCAAGATTCAGAATCTTCAGAAGCTCTTTGTACTCTTCTCGTTCGGCTTTTGTAATACCAGAACGAAGAAATCTTGTTTTTCCGCGGCGTTTTGCAAGGGCAAGATTTTCTTCAATACCCATGGTAGCAGCAGTTCCGGTCATGGGATCCTGAAATACACGTCCCAGATAAGCTGCTCGCTTGTATTCGGAAAGTTTGGTGACATCTGTTCCGTCAATGATGATCTGTCCCTCGTCTACTGGCCATACACCGGCAACTGCGTTCAGCATTGTGGATTTTCCGGCACCGTTGCCGCCGATGACAGTAACAAAGTCGCCTTCATTTAATTTCAGGGAAAGTCCGTTCAGAGCCACCTTTTCGTTGATGGTTCCTGGATTAAAGGTTTTATATATGTTTTTGATCTCAAGCATTGTTCTTACCTCCGCGTTTTGCTGGTTTTGCGAAATATTTTCCCTTCCAGTAAGGCACTGCCAGGAATACAGCTACTACAAGTGCAGACAGCATTTTCAGAAGGTCAGTGTCGATACCCATCCAGATAACAGTCTGGAGAACCAGATAGTAGAGAATGGAACCAAATGCTACGGCCAGAAGACGGAGCGCGAAATTGCGGAAAATACGGCTGAAAATCGCTTCGCCGATAATAACAGCAGCAAGTCCGATTACGATAGCACCACGTCCCATATTGACGTCTGCAAATCCCTGATACTGTGCAAGCAAGGCGCTGGAAAGAGCAACAAGTCCGTTGGAAATCATAAGTCCAAGTACTTTGCAAAAATCAGTGTTGATACCCTGTGCACGGGACATGTTTGGATTGCATCCGGTAGCACGGAGGGAACATCCAAGCTCTGTTCCGAAAAACCAGTAAAGAACTGCGATGATCACAACAATAAATAAAGCGACGATAAGAATTGTGTTCTGAGTGATCGGTACATTTTTTATACGGCGTAAGGAAATCAGGATCGGGTATTTATCAACGTTGATAGCCTGGTTTGCTTTTCCCATGATTTTCAGGTTAACAGAGTACAGGGAAAGCTGTGTCAGGATTCCGGCAAGGATGGCCGGGATTCCCATAAAGGTATGGAAAATACCGGTAACAAGACCAGCTGTCATACCAGCCAAAGTGGCAACTAAAAGAGATACCCATACGTTATGTCCGCTGGTCATCATCATGACGCAGACAGCACCTCCGGTACACATGGTACCGTCTACGGTCAGATCGGCGATGTCAAGGACACGGAATGTAAGATATACGCCAATAGCCATAATACCCCAGATCAGACCCTGGGCAGCGGCACCCGGAAGTGCCATGATTAAGTTTGCAATTTGCATGTCTTTATCCTCCTGCATGCGTGATTTGTTTGCTGGAGCGTGTTTGAAAAAACATTTTCGCAATTTGTACGCCCCACTGTGCGGTATATTTTGCCTGAATTCGGTTGTCGTAGCCCGTTACGACGACCTCACCCGGACAAAATCTCCCACAAATTGTGACACACATCTTGCAGAAAGCCTTTTACAAATACACTCTGGTGTTCACTGTGTGAACATCAACATTTGTTTTGTGGACAAATGTTTGAAAAAGACAGTTACTGGAATCTTTATAGTGTTTTGTATGTGGAGTAACTGGCTTTTTGTTATTTGCGTAAACAGAAATATTCATTTTGGAAGAAATGCTATTTTATGCATAATTATGCATAAAATATACTTAAAAATACATTCCTTCAGAAACGACACAAACAGCGAGAGAGGCTTCCCTTCCCGCTGTCTGTGTTGATTACTGTCAGAGTCTTTTGACAAGCTCTAAAAGCAACTGAATGTCTAAATTAACTGTCAAACAAATATGAAAATTTTTATTGTGCATTACTGCATATGTTATAAACCAGTAATTATTCTGCGTCAGCACCGATTGCAACATAGTCATCCGGAACTTCAATTCCCAGCTCAGCACAGATGTCTGCATTGTATTCTTTTGTGAAGTTTGGTGCATATTCGATTGGCATTGTAGAGATATCTTCACCATCTTTCAGAATTTTAACTGCCATTTCACCAGTTGCTTTTCCAAGATCATAGTAGCTGATGGAAAGTGTAGCAACACCGCATCCGGAGCAGATTCCTTCTTCACCTGCGATTACCGGAACCTTTGCCGGAAGGCAGATGTTGTTGATCAGCTCTGTGTTGGAAGCTGCTGTGTTATCGGTAGGAACATAGATAACGTTACTGTCTGCAACTGCATTTGTTACAACAGAAGAAATATCGTTGGAGTCAGAGAATGCGTAGTATTCGCAAGTGTATCCAAGATCTTCAAGAGCTGCCTTCACCGTATCAACCTGATACTGGGAGTTTGGTTCTGCGGAGCAGTACAGAAGTCCTACAGTCTTAGCATCCGGGAAAAGTTCATTCAGCATTGCTGCCTGCTGGTCGAGAGGAGCAAGGTCTGAAGTACCGGAAATATTGCCGCCTACAGTACCATCAAAATCTGTAAGGTCAAGAGCTACGCCATACTCTGTAACTGCAGTTCCAAGAATCGGGATATCGCTTGTTCCGGCAGCAGCTGCCTGAAGAGAAGCAGTAGCATTTGCAAGGATAAGGTCTACGTTACTGGATACGAAGTTGTTGATGATCGTACTACATGTTGCGGAATCACCCTGTGCATTCTGCTCATCAAATGTTACGTTTTCTTCGCCAAGACCTTCTTTTACTGCATCTTCAAATCCCTGTGTTGCTGCATCCAGTGCTTCGTGCTGAACTAACTGGCAGATACCAATATTGTATGTTTTCTGCTCTTCAGCGTGTACGGTTACTGTACCTGCAAGACCTGCTACCATAGCTCCGGTCAGAATTACTGACAAAACCTTTCTTTTCATATTTTATTTCCTCCTTAAAAAGTGTTTTCGTGTTTTAAAGTGCTTTTTCTGCTTTAAAGTATTGCCTGCACAAAATAATACCGCTTTAAAGCGTAAAAGTCAAGTCGCTTTTGTAATTTTTTCACATATCCTAATAGAGAAATAGTATTTGAAAAGGAAATTTTGACATGCCATATTCTATTATGATTGACGCCGGGCATGGCGGCAACGACCCGGGAGCGGTATATAAAGGGCGCAGAGAGAAAGATGACAATTTTGCTCTGGCTATGGAGGTTGGAAGAATTCTGTCTGAAAACGGAGTTGATGTTTTATATACAAGAACTACAGATGATTACATTTCTCCTTTTGAGCGGGCAAGGCTGGCAAATGAGGCAAAAGTGGATTTTTTTATCTCTTTTCACAGGAACAGCAGCCCTGAGGTGAATCAGTATAATGGTGTAGAAGTGCTGGTTTATGATAAAAACGGAATTAAGTATGAAATGGCACAGAATATTGTAGGTGCTCTGGGCGAATTGGGATTCCGTGAAATTGGAGTTCAGGCAAGACCGGGCCTTGTTGTGCTGCGAAAAACAAAAATGCCGGCGTTGCTTATTGAAACCGGATTTTTAAATTCTGACAAAGATAATCAGCTTTATGATGAAAAAAATGCTGAGATCGCGCAGGCTATTGCCGGGGCGATTCTTGGAACTCTGGATCAGCAGCAGGGTGAAGAACCTTTGTATTACCGTGTACAGACTGGAGCTTTTCGCAAACGGGAAAATGCGGATCGAATGCTTTACTTGCTTCAGGAAAAAGGTTATCCGGCATATATTTTGCAGGATGGAGAACTTTATAAGGTTCAGGTAGGTGCATTTTTACAGCTGGATAATGCTATCCGTATGGAACAGAAATTGCGGGAGGATGGGTACTGTACGTTGATTGTGACGAAGTGAAAAGAAAGTAGAAAAAAGCAGGAAAAAAAGTTATAATGGAAAATCATAAGTGCAGGGGAAAGTCCTCTGGCAGAAAGAAGGAACAAAAGCGTGAATTATAATGAATTTATGAAAAATGTGGAGGAGTTTGTTTTTGCCGAGAGCCAGCCGGAAAAAGCAGATATCATTTTCGTGCCGGGAAATGGTTTCCCGGATATGGCAGAAAAAGCAGCTTCTTTATATAGAGAAGGATATGCCCCCTATATTTTGCCAAGCGGAAGATACAGTATTACACTTGGCAAATTTGCAGGTGTGCAGTCAAAAAAAGAAATATATGGTGGAGATTATGAGACGGAATGGGAATTCCTGAAAAATGTACTTTTGAAAAACGGAGTTCCGGAAGAGGCTATTCTGAGAGAGGATCAGGCTACCTTTACCTATGAAAATGCAATTTTTTCCAGGCAGGTGACAGACCTTCACAAAATTCAGGTGAAAAAAGCGATTCTGTGCTGCAAAACTTACCATGCCAGAAGATCATTGATGTATTATCAGCTTTTATATCCGGAGACGGTAATTATGGTATGTCCGGCCTGCCCGGATGGAATTACCAGGGAGAACTGGAGAGAAACAGAAACTGGTGTGGAGGCTGTTACCGGCGAAATAGACAGGATTGTCAAGCAGTTTTGTTTAATGCTGGGAAATCGGTGAGATAAGAAAAATCCGAATGATCCGCTTTGGAAACATTCGGATTTTTACAATTGAAATCTACCGGAAATACCGGCATTTGCAGGCTTGCAGATTATGAAAAAATCAGCAGTATGACAGATTCATTTATGCGTCAGCAGCTTCTGGATTTTCTTTATGCTCTGGCAGCCAGATATGCACCAGTTCAATACGGTTCTTATCCAGTTCATCTACAACAAGATGCATGCCGTCTTCCAAAGTGACAGATTCGCCCTCGCGTGGGAGGCAGTCAAGCTGTTCAATAATATATCCGCCTACAGAATCGTAGTCCTCTGATTCAAGTTTGGTACCCAGTGCTTCGTTGACATCATCCAGTTTGGCAGAACCAAGAACTTCATACTCCCGGCCAGGCTGAATCTCACGGATCGGTTCTTCCTCATCTTCGTCATATTCATCACGGATTTCACCTACGATTTCCTCCAAAAGATCCTCAAGAGTGACAAGACCGGCAGTGGAGCCGTATTCGTCGAGAACGATTGCAAGGTTTACGGAAGCTTTTCTCATTTCCATCATAAGATCTGTGGTACGCTTATATTCATAAGTGAAATAAGGCTCACGGAGAATCTTACGGATAGAAAACGGTTCATTTTCCGGATAGAGAAGAAGATCTTTAATATTGATAATTCCAATCACATTGTCTGTGTTATCCTCATAAACAGGAAAACGGGTGTGCATATCTTCTTTGAAAATATCCATAAGTTCCTGATAAGTGGAATCCACGTCAATAAAAGTCATGTCAATTCTGGGAATCATTACATCTTTGGCAGCAGAATCACCGAAATCAAACACATTGTAGATCATCTGCTTTTCTTCCCGCTCAATAACACCGTTTTCCTGCCCTACATTTACCATAGAACGAAGCTCATGTTCTGTGATGGTGTCTTTCTTCGCATTGGGGTCAACACGAAGGAGAAAAAGAATGCCGTTAGCCAGTTTTCCCACAATGTAAATAACCGGGGTCAGTACTGTCATAAGCGCATATATAGGTCTGGCATAGGTGAGCGCCAGATCATCCGCTTTCAGTGTGGCAATGGTCTTCGGGGTAATCTCGCCAAACAGAAGTACCAGCAATGTCATAACGCCGGTAGCCACGCCGATATACATGCTTCCAAATACTTTCATGGTAAAAGTGGTAGCAAGGGAAGAGGCTGCAATGTTTACAATGTTGTTTCCGATTAAAATTGTGCTGAGCATTTTTCCAGAATTGGAAATTATTTTCTCCAGGATAATGGCTCGCTTGTTTCCCTGTTCAGCCAGGGAATGGATCCGAATGCGGTTGGCAGCCGTCATGGATGTCTCCGCAGAGGAAAAGAAGGCGGACAACAGCACCAGAATCAGTATGGTGACCGCCTGTATAGGGACACTTGAATCCAAACTATATTCACTCCTTTTTTTATGTATTAAAAAGAATATACATGATTCAGGCTTAAAATGCAAGGAAAAAGTATTTGAGTTTATGGATTGCGAAAAGTAACGAAAAAAGTGGAATTGGGGGTGTCGAAAAAGAAAGAACTGTGTTATAATTCAGTTCGGTAAAAAAATAAATTATTACAAAATATTTACAAAAGAGTAAAGATTTGATATAGTGTAGGTTAAGGGCTGAATAACTACTGTGAATCACAGTGTGAAAATTCACCTGTTTATAATTTTAGATTGATTTTGGACAGTTGTACTGCCTTTGGATTATATAGATTTTATGATTGATGTGGATTTGGCTAGAGCGTGTTTGAAAAAGGCTTTCTGCAAGATGTGCGTCACAATTTGTGGGAGATTTCGCTCGGATGAGGGCGCCGTAGCGGGCTACGGCAACCGAATTCGGGTGAAATCTCCCGCAAAGTGGGGCGTGCAGATTGCGGGAATGATTTTTCAAACAGGCTCTAGGGATGTGGGCAGTTACATTTAATATACATATTATGACAGAGGTGCCAGGATGAAAAAGAAGAAAAACGTTATGTACAGAAAAAGCGTATCATTACTTGCGGCAGCTGCGATGACAGCAGTACTTATGACAGGACAGGTTTATCCAGTAGTTGCATGGGGGCAGAATACAGAGACCAGACTTGAGAAATCCAGTCTGATTCCGGAAAATATCACAATTGATCAGCCGATTGCTCTTTCGGAGGTGACATTGCCGAAAAGTGATTATGGAACGCTTTCCTGGGCGGATGATTCTTATATACCGGATAAAAGAGTGCAGACCTGCGAAGTAGTATTTAAACCAGCTGCAGACGTGGATCTTTCTTATATTTCCGGATGGGATTCTGAGAAAAAAGTTGTGAAAGGTAAGATCACAGTTGTTGTCAGCAGCATAGAAGAGAGTTCTGAAGATCAGCCTTCTGATACTGCTGCAGATGTGGAAACAGGTGACGAGAGCAGTGAAGCATCTGTCCCGGACGGCACAACTTCTGACAATAAAGATACAGATATAAAATCAGATGACGTAGCAGTTACAGGTGAGAATCAGCAGAATGATTCAGAAACTTCCGGGAAGACAGAAAATCAGACTGAGAATGCGGAAAACAAGCAGAAAAGCGAAGCAGATAAAAAAGAAGAAACCACAGAAAGTACTCCTGCTTCCGATGAAGCAAAGTCTGAAGACAGCACCGAAACTGCTGATGGAATTACAGCCCCGGCAGAAAAAACAGAAGCAGCGGCTCCGGCAATGGAAGAAACTGCAGATTCTGAAGATATTCAGGAGAAATCCGCAGAAGAGCCGAAAGCTGATACAAGTTTAGATACAGTTGCAGAAGAGTCAAAAGCTGAAACAAGTTCAGATACAGCTACAGATAGCATAGAGAGTACAAATTCTGATAATAGTGAGGCTGCAGCATCTGATAATGTGCAGAACGCAGATTCTTCAGATGATACTGGAAAACTGAACGAAACTTTTGGTGAGGTGATGCCTGGTGCTACCATTCTTGATGGTACAGAGAATTCTGTGAAAAATGAGAACACAGAAGAGAAAAAAGATACTGCAGATACAACGAACACCACGGAAGTAAAAGACACAACAGATCCTACAGAGGATGACCAGAAAAATATATTTGATAATCCTCTTGATTTTACCACAGCGGATACAAGACCGGCAACTGTTGAGGAAGATCTCACAGAAGAAGAGCAGGCTGCAAGGGCAGCCCAGAATCACAGCTGTGAGGGAATTTCGGTATCAGGTATAGATCTTCCCTGGTATGTCCAGTTCCAGGTGACCAGTGGTGAAAATTACGAATTTAAAAATGAAGATAATGCTACGATCTTCCAATCCTATGAATTTAAATTATGGGATCTGAAGAATAATACAGAGTATGAAATTCCGGATGGACAGTATGTAAGCGTAACGATTCCTGTCAAAGAAGGATATAAATATTCGATTGAGCATCTTCTTGATAATGGTGCGACAGAGACCATTATTCCCAGTGTAAACGGAAGCACCATGGTATTCAGCACACATTCTTTCAGCCCGTTTGGAATTGCAGGTTTTCGTCCAATCGTAGGAGAGGACATTGCAAATGGAGCGTATGGCGATGGAAGTACACCAACTCCTACACCTACTGTGACGATCAGTGGAACACCTACCCCGTCTCCATCTGTGACCGGAGCTGGTACGAATGGAACAAATGGATCCGGAACGGGTAAAACGGATAGCAATAGCGGAAATGAAACTGGTGGAAATACAGGTGATTCAAATGGAATCAGCAATGGAAATACAAATGGCTCTTCCAATGGGACTTCAGGAACCGGAAATGGTGGTTCTTCATCTGGTACCGGAAGCTCTGACGGCAGTGACAATTCCGGAACCAGCAATACACCAGGTGTGGCATCTGATGGAACTATAAATTCTGGCACAACAGATGGCAGTTCTTCAAATGGAACAGGTTCCAGTACAAATGCGGGACAGACTGCAGGAAACACTACAGGCAACACTGCAGGAAATACGGCTGCTACCTCAAACGGAAATAACGGTCAGAGTCAGACCTCAAATGCAGTAAAAACTGGTGACAACACCATGATCCTTCCCTTTGTGATCCTTGTGATCGCTGCAGCCGCTGTGATCATTATTGTGATTATTGTCCGCAAAAAGAAAAGATAAAGCAGACAGGATAATTAAAACGGACATTCATAATCCATGAATAACGAAGCCAGCCCTTCCATATATTACATATGGGAGGGCTGTTTTTATGAAAGTAAAAGTCATTTTAAAATCTTTACTTTTTTCCTATGCAGTTACCGGAGCGTTTCTTTTGCTTCTGGCATTCCTTTTATTCCAGTTTGACCTGGGAGAAAAGCCTGTGTCAGCAGGAATTGTAGCTGTGTATATTTTGTCCTGTTTTTCAGGAGGCTTCATGTCAGGAAAAATTCTGCGCAAAGATAAGTATTTATGGGGAATTCTGGTAGGGGCTTTTTACTATTTGCTTTTGATTACGGTATCTTTTGTAGTGCAGGGAAAATGGGAAATGAGTCTGGTACATGCAGTAACTACTTTTTTTATGTGTCTGGGTGGTGGTGCTCTTGGTGGGATGTTGTCTTAGAACGTGTTTGAGAAATCATTCTCGCATTTTTTGAAAAGATTCGCACTCTGTCCAATAAAAAATGCTTTAAAAATAAAAAAAAATATGATATACTAGGCAAAGATTATATACATAAGGAGGCTAATACTATGCAGCATATCAAAACATTAAATACAAAGAACCTGCAGAACACTGTAAAGAAAGGCGGCTGCGGCGAGTGCCAGACTTCATGTCAGTCCGCATGCAAGACATCCTGTACAGTAGGAAACCAGAGCTGCGAGAACAAATAAGTCGGGCAACTGGAAACGTATGTAAGCAGCGGTGTAAAAGCCGCTGCTTATTCATGCAATAGGAAAGAATGAAAGGATATACTAACATGAGTCTGATTCACCGTTATCAGAACAATGGCTACAACATCGTGCTGGACATCAACAGCGGATGTATCCATGTTGTGGATGAAGTGACCTACGAAGTACTTCCTTATATGGAAGAAGGTCTGGACACAGCTGCCATTGTAGGAAAACTGGGAGATCAGTTTTCAGAAGAAGATATTAAGACATCAGTGGCAGAGTGTGAGAAGCTGAAAGCCGATGGCATGCTTTTCACCAGAGATGTATATGAGAATGCTATTGATACATTTACCAAGAACCGTCAGACAGTGGTAAAAGCGCTCTGTCTGCACATCGCCCACGATTGTAACCTTGCCTGTCGCTACTGCTTTGCAGAAGAAGGAGAGTACCACGGAAGACGAGCTCTCATGTCTTTTGAGGTAGGGAAGAAGGCATTGGATTTCCTGATCGCTAATTCAGGCTCCAGACACAATCTGGAGGTGGATTTCTTTGGCGGCGAGCCGCTTATGAACTGGCAGGTTGTTAAGGACCTGGTAGCATACGGCCGTGAGCAGGAGAAAATCCACAATAAAAAATTCCGTTTTACCCTTACTACCAACGGTGTTCTGCTGAACGATGAGGTAATGGAATTCTGCAACAAAGAGATGGGAAATGTGGTCCTCAGTATTGATGGCCGTAAGGAAGTTCACGATTTTATGCGCCCATTCCGCAAGGGGGCAGGAAGCTATGATCTGATCCTTCCGAAGTTTCAGAAATTTGCAGAGTCCCGTAACCAGGACAAGTATTATGTAAGAGGAACCTTCACTCATCATAATCTTGATTTCTCCCAGGATGTTCTTCATCTTGCAGACCTTGGATTCAAGCAGATTTCTGTAGAGCCTGTAGTGGCAGATCCATCTGAGGAGTACGCACTTCGGGAGGAAGACCTGCCGAAGATCATGGAAGAATACGACCTTCTTGCGAAAGAGATGATAAAACGCGAGAAAGAAGGCAAAGGTTTTAATTTCTTCCATTTCATGATCGACCTTACCGGTGGCCCTTGTGTATACAAGAGGCTTTCCGGATGTGGAAGCGGCACAGAATATCTTGCCGTAACTCCATGGGGGGATTTCTACCCATGCCACCAGTTTGTTGGGGAAGAAGAATATCTGATGGGAAATGTGGATGAAGGGATTACGAGACCTGACATCCAGAAGGATTTCGGATGTTGCAATGTTTACACCAAGCCAGCCTGCAAGGATTGTTTTGCAAGATTCTACTGCAGTGGCGGATGCGCAGCAAACGGATATCATGCCCATAAGGATATCAGAAGCAATTATGAAATCGGATGCGAGCTCCAGAGGAAGCGTGTGGAGTGCGCCATCATGATAAAAGCTGCACTGGCAGAAGACTGATAGCACTTCGCCAGCTGCGAAGATTTCTGTCAGTCCCTGCTTTTGCGAAAAACAAAAAAGAAGGGACAGAACAATGAAAAAATCAAGAGGTATCTTAGTCCTGATCCTGACTGCCATCGTTACCGTATTCTTTTGCTATACGGCTGCTGTAGGTATTGGTCCTACAGGAACCGGTGCCATGAAGAATATCAAGACCGGACTTGATCTGGCTGGTGGTGTCAGCATTACATATCAGGCAAAGGACAGTAACCCAAGCAGTGAAGACATGAGCGATACTGTGTACAAGCTGCAGAAACGTGTTGAGCAGTACAGTACAGAAGCTCAGGTATATCAGGAAGGCTCTGACCGTATCAATGTAGAGATTCCTGGTGTAACAGATGCAAATGCTATTCTGGAAGAACTTGGCCAGCCAGGTTCCCTGTGCTTTATCACACAGCAGGATGAGGATGGAAACGCAAATTTTCAGGCAGATTCCAGCAGCGAGACCGGATACTCTCTGGCAAGAAGTCTTGACGAGATCCGTGCAGCCGGCTCTGTGGTTTTGGAAGGTACAGATGTGGCAGATGCTACAGGCGGTGCAATCCAGCAGCAGAATTCCAGCAGCAGAGAGTACGTGGTAGATCTGACTCTTACAGACGAGGGAAAAACAAAATTCGCAGAGGCAACTCAGAACAATGTTGGAAAACAGATCGCGATTATCTATGACAACGGCGTATTAAGCGCTCCAAGAGTAAATGAAGCCATCACAGGCGGTAAGGCACAGATCAGTGGTATGGAAAGTGTTGAGAGAGCACAGGAGCTTGCTTCCTATATCCGTATCGGATCCCTGAGCCTTGAACTTACAGAGCTTCGTTCCAGCGTTGTAGCTGCACAGCTTGGTGAAGAAGCAATCTCCACCAGCCTTATTGCAGGTCTGATCGGTCTGATCATCGTAATTCTGTTTATGATCATCGCTTACCGTGTACCTGGTGCAGTTGCAGGCCTTTCCCTGATTTTCTACACAGCGACTATTCTGCTTACCTTAAATGCATTTGACATTACCCTTACGCTTCCGGGTATTGCAGGTATCATCCTTGGCATTGGTATGGCAGTAGATGCGAACGTTATTATTTATGCACGTATCCGTGAGGAGATTGGTGCAGGCTCTACCGTAAGATCTGCGATCAAAGCTGGTTTCTCCAAAGCCTTTTCTGCAATCTTTGACGGAAATATCACAACCCTGATCGCAGCATTCGTTCTGATGTGGCTGGGTACTGGTTCTGTTAAAGGATTTGCATATACATTGGCACTTGGTATTGTGATTTCCATGTTTACAGCTCTGGTATTTTCCAGACTTGTGATCAATGCATTATATGCAGCTGGCGTTCGCGATGAGAAATTCTATGGAAAGACTGAAGAGAAGAAAGTCATTAACTTTGTTGGAAAGAGAAGATTATGCTTCACCCTTTCCATTATCCTGATCCTTGCCGGACCAGCCACTATGCTGATCCACAAGGCTACAGGCGGAAAAGCCCTGAACTACAGCCTTGAGTTTTCAGGTGGTACTTCTACCAATGTCACCTTTAACGAAGATATGGACATTAAGACCATTGATTCTGAGGTTACACCTGTAGTGGAAGAGGTTACAGGAGATAAGAATGTACAGCCTACTAAGGTTGTTGGAACAAATCAGGTTATCATCAAGACACGTTCCCTGAATCTTGACGAACGTGAGGCACTGAATAAGGCACTTGTTGACAAGTTTGGTGTAGATGAATCCCTGATCCAGGCAGAGAGTATTTCCTCCACTGTCAGCAACGAAATGAGAAGAGATGCTGTAGTAGCCGTTTTTGTTGCCACTATTTTCATGCTTCTTTACATCTGGTTCCGTTTCAAGGATATCCGTTTTGCAGGCAGCGCAGTACTTGCACTTCTTCATGATGTTCTGGTTGTCCTTACATTCTATGCGATTTCCAGAATTTCCGTAGGAAATACTTTTATCGCTTGTATGTTGACTATCGTTGGTTATTCTATCAACGCCACGATCGTTATCTTCGACCGTATCCGTGAGAATCTTCACGGAAGCAAGCGCGTAGATGAGCTCGAGGAAGTGGTGAATAAGAGTATTACACAGACACTTACCAGAAGTATTTATACTTCCCTTACTACCTTTATCATGGTAGCTGTTCTTTATATCATGGGTGTATCTTCCATCCGTGAGTTCGCAGCTCCGCTGATGGTTGGTATTATCTGCGGTGCTTATTCTTCTGTATGCATTACCGGAGCTCTCTGGCTGGTAATGAAAAAGAAAATCGGCGGCGGACAGGCTCAGACTGTAAAAGCTACAGCTGGTGCTGCTCCGGTTAAACAGTCTGTTTCAAGTGCAAAGGCACCAAGTGCTCCAGCTGCAAATGGACAGACCCAGCCGAAGAAGAAAAATCGTAAGAGAGTTCAGGAGCGTCTTGCAGCCCAGGAGGCGGCTAAGAATGCTGAGAATGGTTCTTCTGAGGAAGACAGATAATTAAATGAACTTAAGCCAGGACAGGTGGAAACATCTGTCCTGGCTTGCTTTTTGTGTGAAATTCTATTACTATTTAGTGTGTTGAAAGTTGTTCAAGGCGGACGCATTCGGACAATGGTGATTG